>Ga0210059_1004362_pt1 | contig 22800 bp, 15 predicted proteins | sample Ectturendosymbi2_FD_188042 | JGI IMG/M metagenome (GOLD analysis project Ga0210059, IMG submission 188042) | Ecteinascidia turbinata endosymbiont from Florida, USA - Sample 2 (SPAdes) (version 2) | ecosystem: Host-associated > Tunicates > Ascidians > Unclassified | place: Key West, Florida...
ATTTTAGTGATTATCGCATTTTTAGTGACTTCCACTCTAGGCGTGCGGCGCACACCCAATCAAACTGATGGTGACGTGACTTTTTCCAGATTGTGCGATCGAGTGAAAAAAAAGGTCGAAAGATAACCACGGACATTCTATTGATTTTCTGAGGCAAATTTCAAAACTGTCCTATTTCAACTTGCTTGATTCAGCTGACTTTTTGATGCGTCACTAGTTTCCCGTTTCGTTTTTTGATGTGCAACTCTTGGGGTACGCTAATACAGCCGCACACCTGTGCTTGCAATATGCGCATCATTTCGAATTTCGTCATTAATTGGCAGTTTAGAATGATTGATCATAACGACTCACACAAGCCCGTATTCAATCAGCACTCGTCCCGGGCATCACCAGACCTCTGCACTCCACTGGTGATGGGTCAATGCAAAGTCGGGATACGTCGTCAAAGCACTCAGTTTCTGGAACTGCAGTTATCGAAAGGATCCCTTCTCCCAAAAAAGAGTGAGTTTGTGAATTTTTAGCTCAAAAAACATGACGTGCCTGCTCCCACCAGGACGTCCGGGGTTTTGTGGGAAAGCAAAGTGGACTTCGTCCATATGGAACATGATTGAAAATAATCTTAATGCACAAGAAGCCCGGTCCATTCAACTGTGCACAATTTTGATCCAAACAAGCGAGCAATTCGGCAAAATTTCGCTTTCGAATAACTCCTGTTCTAAAGAAAGCCTACAGGAAAGGATGTGAAAAGCTGTATGATCCAACATCTGTATATTCGTTCTATTTGCGGAACATATCCACAAACCCATTGTTCAGTTTCTTTGTGTGGATCAAGCCTGGGTGATCAGGTTTCAAAGAGATAAAGCGTGAGTTTTACGTAACTGACCTCCAGACCTTTCGGCACAGTGTAGATGAAGCATTTTCAGCCTGCGACCTTCTTTCCATACTTTTACAAACGACTTGCGAAACGTATTGCAATTAGAATGTTGTTTCATTGCGTAAAAATTCACAGCTTCTTTTAAAAAAAGATAGTTATTCGCAAAACAAAGTGATCAATAAAAAATACAGAAGTGCTTTTTGGGTGGTAAACGTAGGGCAACTGCCAGGAAATGTGTTCGAAACCAAATGTCGTGGCGGATCAGAGCAACAGTTGCTGTACTGTGCGGTGACGCATCTACAGTAGGTTTACAAACAAGGATGTTCAGTCGCGAGGTAATAGTGTATAACAGACGAATTGTGTTGCAATGCGTTTTTGTAGATATGCAACGCCGAAATGAAAGTATTCTGGAAATCGTGAGGTTAACCAGTGGAGTCGTAAGGGACAGATAGAAGTGGAAGGGAATAGGAAACAAATCTGTTGATTGGATGTATTGCGTTTTTGCCGCATAGTGTGTTAAATAATAAACGTTTTTGTTTGGAGTTCAGTGAAAGCTTTCAGCGAGTCGGTCTGTGGGTTGGGCGCAGAGCAATAACCTAGAATCAAATTTACTTCACGAATTTTGTTGAAAATTAACCAGGAATTGTCATTGAAGTAAAAATAAATGCGCACTGTGTAACTGGTTCATATACATTTGCAAAATCAATTTTTGATTAAATATTGCAAGAAAGTGACCTTGCAAGACTTAGGCTGCCATTTACAAAACTTACTTTCACATTTAGTTGATGGTTATTACAGATAGTGAAGACATCGAAAGAAAAAACATTAAGTAAATCAATAACACCCTCAAATTAATTAAGTTAAACACTGAGAAACTGGCAATGGCTGAAATTCATGCCTCATTACAATCTCAACATTTTCGTTTTTATATTCATGTAGGACTACTTTTAACATGTATTTCATTATTTGCCTGTTTAAAGATTTTTTCTGTCATGCAAGTTGTCCATACTCTAGCTAAGGCTCAGACAAGCACACTCTTTGGATCGCAAAAGCCACTGTAGTGGCTACCTCTGCATTTGAAATTTTTCAGGTAGTGTTACGCCATCGTGACGTCACGGTGACTCCATTGCGCCTTATGAAAAAATTCAAATGGCAATTTACTTGTTTTTTGTTTCACTGAATGTTCACGAGGATTCGCATATAATGATGTTGATCGGCTTTCTAGCGCAATCGGTCGGCGTGTAATGGCTCAAGATTGCCTCAAAATCTACTTGGGTGGCCTAAGTGAGGTGATTGTCATCCTAATATGTCCTTTGTTCCACAAACACACACACGCCCTTCCACGCTTCTGCCTATTCGTTGACGACTTTTCAAATGACTTATTCTCTTCATCGATTCTGCCTTAAAAGGACACTGGAGTAGCTCCAAGCATTGTGGTTTTCTTTGAAGTTTGAAAGGTAGCTCACTTACTTCGTATTTAGTAGCTAAGATGCGTTTCTTTACGGACATTAGAAAGCATCTGAGCAAAGTAGACGAAAAGTTGTAAACAATATACAACTTTTGAAAAGCGAGTTCCTTTCAGAAGTTACTTCCTTGACAAACGTACTTTTTTACTTTTAAAGCAATCTAGAAAAATTGGTATTATTGGTTTACAGAATTTTAAAAAGATTCACAGCTTGTTAGAAAAATGGTGGGTGTACATCAAAATAACTTGAATGGATTTTCTGGGAAAAACATGTTGGTCATAACAGTCGTAGCTTTTGGACTTTTGACAGATTTTACCAGAAGCCAGTGTTCTCACACCGACCCATGTGATTTTACAGGTACGTCTTTATTCACACTTCTAAATCTAGGCTAAGTGTTTCTTGACCCTGATGTTGACACCATAAACCTGCCACAGGCAACTCGAGCGTAGAACAAATCAACCAAATAGAAAATCATATAAAAATTATACTGATTTCCATTAAAACAAACTTTTCTCCAAACGTTGTTCTTCATTATTAGATGTGAAAAACATCTTTTTTACTTATGGTTTCAATCATAAGATTAAAAACCGTTTCGTTCAGAAGGAAACAAAAATAAGCAAAATATAAGATTACCTGAATTTGAGTTTTACTAGCCTTTTCATTTTTCAAGTAATGTTCGACATAATAATTTAATGAAAGGCAATTTCGATACCTCCTAGGGTTGTTTCCGCGCTCCTCCCGATGGGGAAAGCGTGTGTGGAATTGAATGAACGAGGCACTTGCTCGAAATCTACGAAGATGGTGCGATCGCTTAGGTGTTGATAGGCTTGCACTTCGAGTCTATCCACAGATGATTCAGCGAAATCCAAAGTGGGTTACAAGCTGTCAACAAGGCTGCTATTGAGGAATGCAGTCGTTCGTGAAAACCCGGCGTTCTCTGTTTGTATCCACCAGCACGCTTTCATGCAGGCCTATGTACATGGTTTAAATCAGCGCTTTTGAAAGTTTTTCGTTAGGGCACACTAATAAAGTCTAGATTTGCCCGCGGAACGCCCACTCTGTGAAGGTGAAAACCTACTGTTCACAACCTTTATAAACGTTTTGTCATAGCATGAAACTCTCACGGCACACTTCTGCTTCTTTCGAGGCACAGTGGTGTGGCACGATGCATAGTTTGGGAAACCCTCGTTTAGATACCGATGTAATGTTTTGAGTGACTACAATTTCTTTGGAGAAGATCGTTACACACAAGCCCCGACTAAGGGGAGTGAGGTGGTCACTTCATGTATAAAAATATACAAATATCGCTTAATCAAAATGTATGAAATGTCGCTTTATGTGTGAAAATAAACAATATATTGTCATTCTCTATGTACAAAAATACAACAATATTGCTAAGCAAATTTATTTAGAACATGATCAGCTTTGGTTCAACGTTTGCAATTCAATGCGTTAGTTGTTACAGCTGCAATTGAAACATTCGATTCCGGATGTCATGTTTTGTCAGAAATTGCTGCTTCTCGAGAACAAAATCATATCTTGATGAAAATATTCAATGTTCTTGCCAAAGCATATCATAGCATTACTCAGGATCACTGGCATCACGGCTTTCAACCTGCCTGCGCGTGACGTAATCTATGAAAACACGCAATCACTGGTTACCCCAGCGATATATTCATAAAATGGAGCAAGGAGTTCTAATATTCTTTTTCAGGCGGCGAGACCTTTGTGCCAATGACAGAGCTTGAAAGTGCAGCTGGCAAGCTTGAGATTACGTTGGACGTAGATATGCTGGACAAAGCAATCGAATGGTTGACGTTACATCGCCGAGCGTGGAATGGCGAAATCCCTGGAAAAGTGTGGAGAATCAGAAGAGGAGACAATGTCACAGTCACCATAGTAAGGCGAATTTTGACTATGTTGCCTGGTTAAAGTTTTGGATAAATTTCAAGCAAATGAAAATAGAGCATGGCTGATCAATAGACTAATTTATTTCGTGCACTGACTATCAAAACTGTGTTGATCATTGAACTGGCTGGAAGAAATTTTCCACAGTTACTTAGTGGTTTGTAAATGTCGTCTCATTCTGTTTACGATTTTTTAATTTTGCCAGTCTTGAATTTGTTTTCATGATTTTAAAATTAGAAAGGTAACGGAGTTGTAAAACCGTAACAAAATGAAAGCAAACTTGATAATCTTCTTGAGCGAATATTCATCATTTTTTAAAAATCAGTTCAAATCATAATTTCCTTCATGGAAATTACATCCAATATTTTCACAACTTCACAGCAAAACCTGGAATTGTCGGGTGAAAACTCAGGCTCTCGTTATGAATGTTCGAATGCTAAGCTTTAGCTGCATTCACTTGTGCGAAGGCATTTTCGAAGGACATGAACGTAAAGTTGCAGATCACCAAAATTTGTTTGTAAATCGTCTCTGCTACCTTGGCAGAATAACAAACCACGCGCAGCAGTTCAGAACTTTCTCTTTGTGGACGAATGAGTTTTTTCATCGGCTTCGTTTGTTGGAGTGAAACTGATATATATTTTGTTTTCATTGTACTGGAGTGCGGTAGTCCTATTTACATTAGCTTTGTATTGGTTAATGATGAAATAAGGTTTAATTCACCGTCTGAACATGTTTCACAAATAAATTAATCTGAACAGCAGCTTCGCCAGGTATGGCATCACACAATTTATCAGTGATAATTTTTTCAACACTCAACTGACAACCCACAACTTCTTCACATTCGACTTTTAATTGATTTCCCTTCAGCAACGTAAAACGATGTTTGAGCATGGCGGACGGTGACGGCCTCTACGTAAAAACGGTAACTCTGAATGAAAAACTGTTTTAATCAAAGCATAAGTGGTCACCATAATTTGAAAAATTGGTCGACGATTGTTGCTGACAGTTATACTGTGAAATCGATGCAAAAGTTATACATCTGCTGAAGTTATCGCGAATTAGCGCGGAATTACTAAAGCAATTGCAGGTGACTCTCGTTTGTCAGATCCATGTGGGTCTTAACGAAACCGCTAACACTGCAATAAAAACCTTTGAAAAGGTTTTGATTTGCCCAAATAAATCTCTCTTTGCTGATCTACGTTCTTTGGTTGACCAAAATCCTATATCTTCAGAACATAAGCAAAAATCTGGACTTAGATAGGAGAGTTAGGCGTTGATTTTGAGCAGTGGCATATTTTCTTGTGACAGAAAAGCAGCAAAAATTTTTTCAAGTAAAATGTCCGGAGACACTAAATACCTGGTGCCAGTTTTTAACAGAGGTTTGTATTTATATGATAGATAGGATGCTTTTCTAAAAATGATTCTGAACGCTTCAGAACATCGTTTTTCGACCAGCGGGTGGCGAAACCAAAATTGATTAAGTGAGTAAGTTATTACTTCATCAACGAGTGTTGAGTATTCTTGCGAGGCATCATTATTTTGAACAATAGGTTTTCTTGCAAAAGTATTTTGATATTTTTCATTGACATTTTCGCGCAATATGTTATAGTAGGCTTCCCTAAAAGATTGTCTGTGCATGTCATCTGGCAGTTTAAAAAATTTAAAAATTGAAAACTTAAAATGTTTTCGCCATCGTTTCCTTTGGGTCGCTATATTAGTGCAGCAAATGTGCGTAGTCTTCACCATAATATTTTTATTGTACTTGGTTGCTATGATATAGGCTGAAAGAAAGCTATGTAGGCAGTTGACTACTGCATATGAAATATTGGTTTGTCTATTTTCAAATTTTACGCAAATAAATCACTGACTAACAATACACCGAGTGCTCGAATCATCATACGCGTTGCTGTTTATACCATTAAGAAGCTGATAATAAATCATTCTGCTAACACCGAACAAATGCTTTGCCATGACGTAATTGATTACCGTTACGTTGTGTGTGAAGTTCAGTGAAATCAAGTTATACATTTTTCTTTTTATTCATATCCTGCAGAACAACAACCTTCAGCTTCCTCACAAGCAGCAACCAATAAACGAGCAGAGGCTTCCCAATGCAACTAACATGCACACGCACGGTCTACACATCAGCGGCCGGGTCAGTTATTCCAGTTCATTGTCCAAGTTCCTATATTCATTAATAATAACGGCCATGAAATCGATTCAACCACTGAAAATCGTAACAGTAGCAACAAAATAAAATGACTGTTTGTAGTATTTAAGTAGCCTGAGTTTCCTTCGAAATGCATTTTGTCTTGGTGCTATTTTTCGTTTGCATCTTTTAATTATCTCAACACTTTCCAAGTAAAGAGAAGTTAAATACGAGACTGAGGAATCATTCTCGTTTTTTGTTGAGAGCATGCCTTCTTCGCATTTTTGCAATGAACTGCACCATTGTAAATATGTCCAGTCATGTCCTGGAGTGTCTTATGATATGACTGGTCATTAATGCAATGCCCACGAATCATAACCAGAAGCCTTGCAATCAGTTTTTGTTATTCATGATGAAATATTGAAGTCTCTCGTTTGCATTTCAGAAGCCGCAAGACAACGTTTTCGTGCATATAAATCCAGGAGAAAACTACACGTATCGTTATGAAATATGCCAGGAACAGCCTGCCGGGACTTATTGGTATCACCCACATTTGCACGGATCCACATTACTGCAGGTTATGCCAAAGGCATCGCATAATGCAGTGCAATGCGTGTTTTCTCTTTCTAGGAAATGTAGTATACTGCGATGAATTAAAATAAAATGATGCTACCGTTATCGCTTCTTGGATGAAAATACCAAAACAACAAGCACTATTCAAAGAAATGATGTGTTTTTCGTGGGAAAGCCTTTGTTTCCAGAAACTGCGATTAGTCGAAAGTATTAAGAACAAGGAAGGCTACAATTTTCCTTGGTTTGAGGTAATTGGTGATATCTTTATTCATCTTAAGTTCTTCAGTTTTATCTTGTGGTGCTAGGATTTCTTAGACATCTATACTATCCACATGAATCATCATTTTCATAGAGAATGGAGAAGGAGTGCCGATAAAAAATGAAATAACAATGATAGTATTTACAAGAAACTGTATGCGAGCAACTAGTTAACAACTTTAAGGCCAAATGATCAATTCAATTTCAAGAAGACGTACATTTTTTGTCGCTTTTTTGTGGCAAAAAATTAGCCAATTTTTTCTGGCGAATTGAACTTGCTTCCATTAATCATGTGAACCCATTGCGCGTATTAAACCTCATACTGAGAGCAACAGACTTTACTTACAGTACTTGTATTATCAAGTGTTCCCTTCACACTATAAATAGATTTGCCCTCGGGAGGCCTGTAGCCCATGTGACCTCTGGTCCTTTGCAGCAGCTCCCATTACCCATGAACTTTACAAGTTGGTCTTCTTGGAACTCATCGCAGCACTATGCAATGGTGCTAAACATTATAGCAACCGTGTTGGCGCCAGGGCCTCCGAGAGAAATTTTACCAGGGGGCACGAAGACCGACACTGGGCTCCCTGATTTTCTTGGGCCCTCGTCGAAACTTGTATAACTTGTTTGTATAGGAATCAGAGTCAGCTGTCATGCCTAAGATTAGCAAAGATATTACTTGTTAGCTGCTTACGCTAATAATTTTAGGCTTAATTACAGAAAGTGACCATGCGTACTTTAACTTTCCCGGGCCCCGTACCTACTGGGCCCGGGTACAATGTATCTCTCGTACCCCCCTTTCGCAGGCCCTGGCTGGCGCCATCCATGTGTATGCTCTTTCCTAGTGCCACGTATCTGTGCTTCTGTTTCATCAAAGTAATCCAAAGTAATCGTGTTGGCACCAATAAACATATGATTTTCTATTACCGCCACATATCTGCCTTCGTGTCCTTTCAAGCATCTGTGTGTTCACTGTAGCTGCCATGTATGCTTAAGTCTACTGCGTTGCGTGTGGGAGTGAAGACGTTATACAATAAACAATAAAATGCTTCAAATTACAGAAGGATCATGGGTGAGGTATTGCCTCCTCCAGTAATAACTTTCTATTCCCGCGAGCAGGTTCACAGTGGAATGGCCGGCATGATCGTGGTCGAAGACCAAAACACCCCTGCCACCCCCGCTCATTTGCTGGCCGTGTCCTGTCCAGACCACTGTGAGCATGAAGTCCGATTGCTCTTCCAACCAATTCTCATGTACAGAAACACCGCAGGTCGAGGGTTCGCTTCCTCACAGAGAACCATTGAAGACAACGAGCTATTTCGGTAAAGCAACAAAATGTTGTCTGGGTCATGTAAAATTGCTGTTTTGTTACTGGATGTTTGGCTGTGAAAATTGCAAATTTCAAGCACTCGGTACAACTGGTGACACAAATGAAGTTCTGACCAAGATTATTCTTCACTCCTGGTGATGTTGACAACCTTCTTTGGAGTTTCGTTGCAAACACTTTTGGTCTTGGTCAAAACGCTTGTTTTAAATTTCTGGTCAACTTCAATTTTCTCAACCTGTTTCTCCAAAAGTTAGGAATGGAAAGCTGGCTCAAATGTAAACTTTTTTTGTTATTTATAATTTGCCCAGTGGGTTGAAAATTACTATCTATCTATATAATTTATTGTGTGGTTGCTTTAAAAAGAGCAGCACTGCAGCTACGTTGTGTTGCAACCACCACATATACCACCAACCTAGATTAAAAAAGGCAGGATGTTAGATCTTCATATACTGCATAACAACATTCCCAACCGAGGCCGTATTTGCCTCGGTAAAAATTTGATCCTGACTACGGCCATGCTATTATCTGATCAGAAAATATTTTTCATTGATTGAGTGGGCAACTTCAGCTTATATTTTAATAAAATTACGTTGAAAGATTGTGTAAACAAAATGTTTTTGTGAGTGCGTGTTCGATCAAATGCAATTTATTGAAAAACATGTTTCAAGCAGGGCCGGATTTAGACATGTGGAGGCTCCTGGGCAGCCTTTGTGTGGAGGTCCACTTCCGGCCTGAGAATGTTTTTGCTCTGTTGGTTGTAGTTTTCCGTCAGTGAAAAAAGAAAGAATGACCATAATTTCAATAAATCTAAACTTTTCATCGTTTCCCTACACTATTTTTATCATTATTTACGTTGAATATGTCAAATCATCTCTAAACATAGAACTCACGACTCGCTGTGGAGGCCTCCAGTTTTTGGAGGCCCTTGGGCAGGTGCCACAACTTTGCCCTACCCTTAATCCGGCCCTGGTTTCAAGCAAGTGCAGTAGGCTACTCTACACAATGAGGGTAAGCAAAGAGTCGGTCGACAAATTTTTACAACGTGTTTCGACTTGATTTTGTGGCTTCGTAACTATTTTATTTGAGAATATTCCTGTGCGGTCTCCAATGTCATGCTCATGGTTCGGAACCAGGGCCTCTGAGAGAAAGTTTACCAGGGGTACAAAGACCGACCGACACCTGGCCCCCTAGTTTTTGGAGCCCGCACGTCGAAACGTGAATATAGCTTGTTGGTATGGTAATCAGAATCATAAGCGTACGGCATGGGGATGCAGGGGATGCGGTCTGTATCCCCGACACAGGAAAATTGGCCATTATTCGGGCAAAAATTGTGAACAATTGGGCAAATTATACATCTACATTCACATTTAGGTGAGGCAGTGTCTATGTTGCCATAGTTCATGTTCATGGGTAACAAAGATGTATCACCCAACATAGCTTTGGGCAACAAGAAGAATTACCCCAAGTGGCGTTCTTACAAATAGGGTAAAAACGTTTTTGATTTTGAGTAAGTACCATGCAAAACCTCACCTGTTTTTGGCAAATGTAGAAGTTGTCTTTGATTTTGGGGTACTTTTCCAAGTAAATTAACCCAATTCAAGCCCACTTTTTACAGTGCATCAAAGGCAAAAGCTTTGTGGAGACCATTTTGCCATTATTTTTTTGTCTCTAATAGCAAAATAGTCACTTTCTTTAAGTGAACTAGAATCTTTATGGAATTCCAACAGCCTTCATCAAATTTGAACTTATTAAAAAACCATCATTCAGATTGTGGGTAAAACTAGAAGCATTTGTGCAAATTAGGAGCATTTAGGTATGGTACAACAGCTTCAATTAAATCTAGGCAATTGAGAAAAGTTTTACTGTATATAAATTGGGCTGAAATTAAAAACATTTACATAAATTTTGGAAACATTTGGGTAAAGTCCATCAGCCAAAGCAAATTTGGCAATTTGTAATAGCTTCATTCAATTGTGGGTAACTTTAAGCAGTCATATTCAAAATTGGGCTACAGAGAAAAGCTCCATTGAAATTCGAATACATTTAGAAACATCTAAGTGAACTATAAGTACTTTAATCAAATTTAGATCAAATTAGAATCATTTAGGTAAATTTCAACAGCCTCAATCAAATTTGAGCAAATTAGAACAACTGCATTCAAGTTTGTGTGAAATTATAAATATTTCCCTGAATTGGAAAATTTGGGTAAATTCCAACACACTAAATCAACTTTCAGCAAACGGCAATAGCTCCATTCCAACTTGGGCCAAGTGGAACAGCTTTATTCCAATTTGGGTAACTTCAAACAGCTTCATTCCAATTGGGTCATGTACAAAAACTGCATTGAAATTTGGATACAATCATACACATTTGGGCAAATTCCAACAACCTCAAGTCGAATTTGGGTGATTAAAACAGTTTTGCTCAAACTTGGGTACTACTGGAAAGATCTGGGTAAAGTAGAAGAGGTTCATACAGATTTGCATATGTTATAAACATTTGGATAAATTGCAACAGCCCAAATCAAATTTGCGTTAATTGAAACAACCTCATTCAAATTTGGGTAGACTTTGAAATATTGCAAAATTAGGAACATGTAGTGATAACCCATCATTCCAACTAACTTTGTGAACATCAAACTGGTGATGCTGGTAAGTGTTTTTAGCTGTAACAGCAAAAATGTAGCTGCAAATGATGTGAGTTGATACTGTGAAGTTTCCATGTTTCAGGTTTTTCATGCTGCGAGGTTTTCAAGGCTACATTTGTTGCTGATATGCTTTTCCAGGCCTACTTAATAAAAACAGCTGTTAATCGCTTTTTTATAATAATGTAGCTTTGATTCAATTTTATGAAGTTATCATTGCTGGAAGTAGTACTTAATCACTGTGCAGCTACCGATTGTTTTGTGGTAAGAATGTGGTGTACTGTGATATGATACTGTAAAGTTTTGGTGTTTCAAATTTGCTTCACGTTGTGAGATTTACAAGTGTGAAAGCTGTTGCTGTGAAGTATTCATTACTACAATTAACTAAATATCTGCAGCTGCAATTTGTTGTGTGGTAGTATTGTAGCTGTGATTTCATACTGTTTAGGTTTTCGCATTTTCCATTTGTTCTATCCAATGAATTTGCAACGTTGCATCCTGCCAAATTTTAATGTTTCAATTTGTTGCTGTGAAGTGAAGTTTTCATGAACAGTGGCAACTGTACTATCTATTGCACTACATGAATCATTAATGCAGTCCAGCGAAGCACTGCTATTTTTATAAAATAATCTTGCTGACGTTACAATTCATTTGTCTTTGGAAATTTGCTTTTGTAAACATTCCTTGGTCGTTGATGATGCAGGTTGCAGTAACAATGTAAAAATCAGTTCCATATTGCTATTTCTTTTTAGCATGTTGTGTTCAGTGCAGGGCTGCGGAGCTCTTGTAAAAATGAAGTGGCTCCGGCTCCGGAGCTCTCTATTTTCGTAAGCATGGCTCCGGCTCTGCTTTGTTAATGCACATTAACAATTTCGGTATTCCTAGTGTCCTTCTTGTAGGAAGTGAGTGTGCTATTCCAACATATTTTGAACTAATCTTAACCAGTGGCGTTGCCACCCCAAAAATTTGGGGGGGGCGAAAAGTTTGGGGGTGGGCGCAATGTTTGATTTTGGGCGAATAACACTATTTTGCTTAGAAAAACGCCTCTCAAAGCATAAAATGACTATATTTTTTAAACATTTGGGGGGGCATGGCCCCTTTGCGCCCCCTGGCTACGACTATGATCTTAACACTGGTACTGCTACCAGGCCTGGGTAGTCGAAGTTGGAAGGAGTTTGGTCTTGAGCAGTCGGAGTCGGTAAAGATTTTTATTTTTAAATCTGACTCCGATCTTATCTTCTACTCGCCGATTGTGACCAGTGTTGCCACTCTGTTATGAAGAAAACCCCAGAGTTTACCTTGAAAAAAAAACAGAAAATGATGAAAAAACCCAGACATGCAAAATGTTTAACAAAAGTCAAGATCAAACTTGAAATGTACGCTACCGGTACTTGTGCATAAAAAATTAAAGTATTATGCACTATTTACATCAAGTTTTTAACGAGTTCAAGGCTATTTTGAACATACTGGCAATTTACAAGCAGGCTATCAGCAAATCAAGTGCAGGCAGTAACATAAAAGTTAATTAGATCTTTTTTAAGAAACGTTTAATGTTTTCTTTTACTTTCACCTAAATGCACGAATTGAAACATGTACATGATACATTCAACGTCTTACAGTTTTTTTTACCCTAATCATTGCAATATTTGACTAATAATTTAACACTCAAAATTTTACATTCATGCCTATGCCATCTCGCCCATGGGCGTCCGCAGGGAAGGGGCAAAACGGGCATTTCCCCCCCTGGAAATTGGGCCTAAGAACCAAAATTTTCTAGAAAACCTGAAGTCAGCAGCTCAGTTTCGATTAATCAATTTAATTCTTGCAATGACGGTTTATTTCCAGGGGAGGGGAAGATACGTGATTGAGTCATTGAAGTTATCGCACAATGGCAAATAGCAATTTATTACAAATCTCTATCAGTGGGTTGCTAGTATTCTAGGCTTCTCTGACGCTGTCGTTCCTTTAGCAATACCAGTTTAGTGGCAGCAAGTCGAAGAATATCGTCCAGTGTTTCGTCTGCCATTCAATCAGGCCCGTAACCAGCTCGGGACACCAGGGGGAGCGAAGATTTTTCTGAGAGTTTCTCAAATTTTTTAAACCATGTCCTATACTTTTAAACTATGTCCAACACATTTTTCAGGGTGAGGGGGCGAAAAATTTTGCAAGGACGTCTTCGCTCGCCCCTGCACCCCCCCTAGTTACGGGCCTCCATTCAATTTCTGTTTTTACTGTATATTTGACTTGCTTCAACGTAGAAAATTTACCTAGTCTCACACATGCACTGTATGTGTTTCCAAACGTCCAGCACATATTTAGTGCGAAATCTTTCAGTTTGGGAAATCTCATTTTTGCTGACTAATTTCCAGAATCTCTTTACTGTCTCTAATACCGTTACTGATGTAGCCCCCATTTTTAGTAAAAGATGTTATGCTTGTTCTACAGTAGTTACAATTACTTATTACAGGGATGGACAATTAATCTTACTCAAGGGCCACTTTGAGAAGGTCGCGTTTACCTGATAGGTAGACAGATTTATTTGGCGTTATTGAGTTCATTGCGCCAGATGTACTCTCCAAGACAACAAACGCCGGGGCACCATAAAAACACGTGAGGTTATACAGTCAGGTGCCCCAGCGGTGGATTAGATGAAGGCCGTATCTTCAAGTTTGATCGTAAAAAAGTTAAAACAAAAACAATAACGGTACAAATGTAACCTAACACGCTTTTCAATAAATTTCAAATTCGAAGATTTTTTTCTGAATCGTTCCGTAGGCCAGTGAAAACGCTGTGGCGGGCCATATGCAGCGCCCGGGCCTGTAGTTGGAACACACTGGCTTAATCAAACTATGCTTATGCAGTCTTCTTTTCACACACTGCGTGGCTTGTTATGTAAGCAGTCTTGTGAAAATATACAGTAGGTTTACTTTTGACTTCTAAGTGAGCAAGTGCAAAGCTGTAATTGCTCTGGCGAGTTTTCATAATTCATCTGCGCAATTTTTAAGCCTGCGTGTTGTTCTAACTTTAGAAGTTGCCCGATAGTCATTGTCAACTTACAGGTCTACTTCTCACTGCTTGAAAGAGTTTTGCGAGAGTGTCTAACTTTCGTGTTTTTTCACCGCTACTGATGTTCTAGTCGTTGATTATTCTGAAATTCTGACTCAATTTTACAAAGTGCTCGAAAAATGGATTTTATGTAGTTTATGAAAAGGAAAAGCATTTCTGATAACCAAAGTGTACAAAACATTTCAGACTAAATTGTGAGAAGTGAGGTTCAACCCACACAGACTAATGTAAGCACCGCAAACGCAGCTGTGCATAGTTCAAATCCAATTCAGATTCAGTTGTCTGCAGTCCACAATAATAATGATAGTGGATTATACCCCAATTCAGCAAAAGCTATAAAAGGATGGGGAATTTTCTTTGTTGTGTAGAAAGGGTAAAGCGTTTTGTGAAGGTCCATTTACACTGCATCGTTCGCAACCTGAAAAAGAATAAACGAAATGTCGATGTTTCACCCCCTGGAAAAATTTCTGCGGACGCCCATGAACGCGCCTGTAAAACAATGAACAGGTTATCAACCACAGCATCTTCAAAACCAAACAAAGCATTTCAAAATCATGCACAATAAGCAGCCCTTGACATATCAGCGATATATTGAAGTGCTGCCCTATGCCTAGTCAGTGCTTAATCTGTAAAACATTAGATGTTAAACGATTTGGCAAGCCTTGCCCTACTCAACTGTACTGGCTACTGTACTGGCTCTGCACATTACGCTTATGAAGCTACTGTATTCTTGAATGGAAAATACGGTAATACAATATATATCTCTAATATTTGACCAGAATCAAACAAACCCCAGATTCTCGATAAAAACCCCAGATGAAACAGGAAAAACCCCAGATCTAGGGAAAAATTCCCATCAGTGTAAACACTGATTGTGACTGTTTGTGCCACAAAAAATGTTTAAGCGTCACACTTTGCGTTTTTGCACAAGGCCTTAGTGTCACAAAATGCGCACAAATGCTCTGCGCTGGTGTTGATTGACTTATCCACACCACACTCGGCAGTAATTCCACAGTCTGATGTGACTAGAACAAGTCGCAACTTGAAACAAAAACGCATTGTGACCTTAATGCCTGGTAGAACAGACCCTCGGGTTTCGCCGCGGCGACCTATTTCCATCAAATTAATTAGTCGCGCAGCATGAGGGAACCATGGAAACTGTCAGTCGCAGAAAAAGTCCGGAGCCTGAGCTGCTAATTTAATCACCAGCTCCAGCTAAATTCTAAAAACAGCTCCGGCTCCGGCTCCAACTAAATTTTAAAAGAAGCTCCAGTTCCGGCTCCACCGAAAATGGCCGGCTCCTGGGCTCCGAGCTCCGGCTCCGGCTCCGGCTCCGGCTCCGCAGCACTGGTCCAGTGCACATTCAACTGTCTAAACTGGAGTGTTTGTTTGGTTTTCGTGACGTGACTTCAGAATTTGTAAAGTCATGATTAGAAGCAATAGGCCTAACGAAACAAATTTATTGGTAGTTGAGGGCATATGGCTTTGATCCCCATAGTGATGCACTCTTTTCAGGACTGCGTTTATTTACCTCATTATTTATATGATTTGGTAATGAAGAAGTGTATAAACAATAGTACTTTCAAACTCAGGGCTGAGAAATCTGTCAGTTTGCTGTTCATTAACGAGATGGAGATACCCACATCAACGAACTTGCACGGCAATGTGTTGCCGCCGTGAATTTAATTTGTACATGAAAAATTGCAGGAGCGTGACTTAACGTACAAATTGATTTGTTACTGACATGTGAAGATTCCATGGTAATTAGACATGCAGACACCTTGATTTGGTTACAGTAGTAGGCTACGTTTCAGTCTTAACATCAAGACTTTGTGTTTATACGTTATTTGGGAAAAACAAGATCAAATTTGGGCAAAATGTTTTGCGTCCCTAAACATAGGTGTAGGAGCAAGCACATTTTTGGGGGTACAAAAGATTTTTGCCCAAATTTTCCCAAACTTGCCCAAAAAGTTGTCGTGGAACTTTTGCCGACCATTTTTTGGTGTAATCTCTTAACAAATGGTCTTCACTTGTATTTTTGCAAACGTTGGTCGCCATTTTTTGAAGTTAAACAACGTTGGGCACTATTTTTACCCAGATTTTCAGGGATTTTGATTAGATATTTAGGGATTTTGTTCGCATTTTCAGGGATTTTGCCCGGATATTCAACAAATCAAAACTTAGGGGGTTACACCCCCCTGCATCTCCGCCGTCTACACCACTGTCCCCAAAAATAGGCACTCCCGTACACCCGTGATCAGAATATAGATAAAACAACTACCATGCTAAGATTCAGAAATATATTAACTGTTATAATGGCAACTGGTTGACACAAATAATTTTGGGCTTGATTGCAGAAAAGCTTATCGTGCGTACTTTCATACTCCCGGGCCCCAGTACCTGCCGGTCCCGGGTACGATGTCCCTTTTGTACCCCTCGCGTAGGCCTTGTTCGGAACACCTGGAAAAATGGAGAAGATTAAATGAAAAGATCAAAGTGCAGTTTTGAATGGAAAGACAATAAAAACTGAAAACAAAAAATCTCTTTCGGCCAATTCACTGTTGCAGACATGCCCAATATGCTACATCAGGCGGGCAAAACCTTGAAAGGTGGTTGGAGCAAAACATTGAATACATGACGACAAACGCTCAGCTGTGGCCAGTGATCACCTTTCCTGCTGGTCAAACGAAAAGATTCAGGTGAATGTCAAACTTTCCAAAATATTTTCATAGTCTCAACCGTGCGTTTGCTGATCTGATTTCCAAGAAACGCTGTTTTCATACAGATTTTGTGGTCTTTAGCTGCGCATAGTCAGCATAAGATTGAAATACGTAATCTGTATCATGAAAGCTACTGGGACTTATAGCGATGGTTGGGTCTTAGTTTGCTATTAGTCACATTCATAAGTAGACGTGAAAAAGGGCAGTTAGCTTGCCTTGTCTACGGTCTGAATATTTGATGAAGCATATGTGACCAGGTAGAACAGTTCCGCACACTGAATATCGTAAACGGCTTAAGGCGTTTGTGCCTTGAAAAAGAAATAAATGGCATGAAACATCAGAAAGCGATACTCAGTTGTATCGTTTGCTTTGGCCGTAGTATTTATTATAAGGCTATTTAGCACTTCCGCTTTTCGTGTACCGATGTACGCAAATTCTATATATTTTTATCATCAAGTAACTTTCCTTATTGCAAGGCTGTTCTTGTCACACTTTCCGCAAGGTGAGTTAACTTCAAAAAGTATTTTTTGGTGCAGTGCTGCCGCCAATATCAAATTTGCGATCATTGCAAAGAATGTACGACATAATTGCCCTAAAACCGAACTTATTCGAAACGGCTCGCATAGAAAAAACTGAGAAAGTTTGTTGTTTGACTTTCTCAGGATGGTGAATGCAAACGGTGGTGCGATGCTTGAGCTACACATCGTAGACGAAGGAACGACAACGGAAGCAACAGGCTGCTCAGTGCGGCAGATATCGCTTGATGGGATTTACTTCGATCGGGGAACTCCCCTAAGACTGGGAAGGACCATGTTGGTGCCTTCGGCTAAAGCGGATTGGTTGGTGGTTTGTAACACGCCAGGAATTTACGAGGTAATAAGAGGTGGTCTCAAAATCTTTAACTTTTGCATGGTTTGGTTTCAGATAAAAACAAACTGAAAGTTTTTCAATGGTTTATTTAACTTGCATTTTTAAACAAGAACGTTTTGCACTAAGGCTTCACTCAAAAACAGCTTAGGTGTAAGAAGATATTTGCAATAAACCTTGCTTCCATAGACTTGAAATATTTATAGCAAAGCGATGACACATTTCGAAATTCGTTCTCATGTCAATCGATTTGTTCTACCTGTTTTGTGGGGTCAAACAACAGGCTTGTCCATGAGACACTTTTTTGTCACATCCCATGGCAACTTGTGGCTGTCTCATCCCATGGGATTCCCACGAACCTAATAATATGAACTACATGATGTCACGCGCATGTCTTATGTCTAGCCTCTATAGAGCTGCGGATAAAATACCTCAAAACGTCTAACTAGGGGCCTATAAAAATTTGGTGACCTTTCTTTAGTTGCAACCCGAAAGAAGGCCCAACAACCTTATTTTTGAGGTTCCCATCACTACGCTATGGAACTGAGCCTCTGCGTGTAATACTTACTGTGCTGTGATAAATTAATGGTATTCAAACTTCAAACAACTCCTGCTATACGACTTAAAATTACTAACGATGATACGTGGGACAAATTTGAAGCCAACTAACTGTCTGGACCTATTCCCAAGTCTGTGAAGTGAGAGACTTGCAATTAATTTCTGCCGACAAATCCAGTTGGTTTGTTCACAATGCAATTTAACACAGCTTCGGTCGACGCCAGACAGGACAAGCGATCTCTCTATCGGGAACTTCCAACGCTACAATAACAAACTCCTCACTCTGAACATCACCGGAGCAGCAACGACAACCACGACGCTTGAAACGGCGCTGCCTGCGCGCGAATCTTTCGTGGACGATCTGACGACACTCGACCAGGGCCAAGTCACTGGTCGTTTCGTCATCGAGGCCAGTCCGGGAACAAAACTGAATCGGGAGAAGTTTGCATCAGATACAGACTACAGGTGAGAGTAGACATGCTACACACAGTTGTGAATATATGTTTGTCAGTTACGAAAAAAGTTTAAAACCTTTAGGCAAACATTTTTTGCCAAACAAGCACTCTCTTCTCTCAGTGAATATTCACCAACAGGGTATAGTTGTAAAAGCGCTTATTATAAGCGATGATATGATGAAGATAGAAAGATACCATAGCAACTCTTCATTTCTTACAAGAATGAACTTGATTAAAATTACATTGGTTATGTCAACCAATGGCCACTATGGCATTGCGCCCAGGAATTGAAAAAAGCGTAGAGGACGAAGGGATCTTTCCAGCAGCTGCACACACAGAAATATTGATGATACCTGTAAGAAGCCAACGAAAATTTCGATTTAGTTTTTACAGTCGTAACTTGGCCTACAACGCATAGTCTTCCGACGGAATTCTGTTGGTGGCCAATGGACCAATGCATAAGTGTACGGGAGTGTATGTTTTCGGGGATGCAAAAAAAGTTTGCACAAATTTGATCTTGTTTTTCCCAAATAACGTACAAACAGAAAGCCTTGATGTTAAGACTAAAATGTACCGATGTAAACAAATCAAGGTTTCCGCATGCCGAATTAGACCTACCAATTACCGGGGTTCAAAGCGGTACAACTTCAGCTAGCAATCAATATTCTGCATAGCTACATGTGAACAATGGTAATATTTACTGTGTTGAACAATATTAGCTAATTACAATAAAATCCCCTCAGAAATTGCTGTTCATGCCACCGCACGTGTAAGGTGTTGTTCAGAATCTTCATTTTCAAGTTTTTATATACGTTCTAAATTTATTCTTCCAACACGATCATCCTAACTAAAACCTGTTCTTCTCTAGCATAGATGTGTGCATTTGTGTTGACCACAATGGCAATCAATCTGGAAAAGGAGTAAAATATCGGGTTACAATATAAAGTATTACATTGCTGCAAATAGGTCAAGTCTCAGGTAAGTAGAGGGAAAGGAGGAATTTAATACATAGCATATAGCTTAACCTTCTACATTGGGCAATCTTCACTGCAATGTGTTATACTTAAAATACTACAACTTACTTAAACGTTTACAGCTTCTAAAATCACATTATGAAAACCAAAAATCCATTCCAGTTCAGACAGTTAAATGTGCACTGGACACAGCATGCTAAGAAACAATAGCAATATGGGAATGATACACGCAAATACTGCAGCCTATATGATCAACTACTAAGGAATGTGTACAAATGCACATTTCCAATGACAAATGACTAGAATGTTTTATAAAAATAGCAGTGCTTCACTGCATTAGCACAAGTGAATTATGCAGCGCAATAAATACAGTAGTACAGTTGCTACTGTTCATGAAAACTTCACTTCACAGCATTAAATTGAAACAATAAAATTTGGCAGGATGCAACATATGCAATTCATTGCATGAAACAAACGGAAAATATGAAAACCTAAACAGTATAAAGTCACAGTTACATTACCACCACGCAACATATTACAGCTGCAGTTACGTGGTTAATTCTATTCATGAATACTTCATGGAAACAGATTTGCACTTGGAAATCTCACAATATCAAGCATGTTGGAAACACGAAAACGTCACACTATCATATCACAGCTACACCACAATACTACTACAAAACATTTTGCAGCTACAGCTACATTTTAGTTGTACACTTTACAGCATCAACAATTTGAGGTTTATAAAAATTAGGGTTAGTTGGAATGGTGAGTTACCACTACATGTTCCTAATTTAAAATGTTTCTAACTCTACCCAAATTTGAATGAAGTTGTTTCAGTTGGTCCAATTTTGATTTGGGCTCTTTGTAATTTGCTCAAATATTTATAATATATGCAAAACTGAATGAAATATTTCCAATTTGCCCAGATGGTTCTAATTGTGCCCGTCTGAATGAAGCTCTTTCAATTACCCAAATATGATTAAGGTTGTTGGAATTTGCCCAAATGTTTCTAAATGTATGCAATTCTAAACGAAGTGGTTGTATATTATTCAAATTGGAATGAAGCTGTTTGAAGTTACCCAAAATTGAATGAAGTTGTTCCACTTGGCCCGAAGATGAATGGAGCTATTGTTGTTTGGCCAGAGTTCATTTAGTCTGTTGGAATTTATCCAAATTTTTTCAATTTTGGAAACATTTTTAACTTCACCCAAATTTGAACGAAGTTGTCCCAATTTGCTCAAATTTCATTAAGATTGTAAAAATTTACCCAAATGATTTTGATTTTATCGAAATTTGAATAAAACCCTTACAATTCACCCAGACATTTCTAAACGTACTAAAATTTGAATGGAGCTTTTCTATATAGGCCATCTTTGACCAAGACTGTTTGAAGTTGCCCAAAATTGAATGAAGCTGTTGCAAATTGGCAAAATTTGATTTGACTGATGAACTTCACCCAAGTGTTTCCAGTTTATCTAAATGTTTTCGTTCTCACCCAAGTTTGATGGAAGCTTTTCTCATTTGCCCAAATTTAATTGAAGCTGTTGTACCTTACCCAAATGCTCCCATTTTAATCAAATGCTTCTAATTTTACCCAAAACATTATTAAAAGTTTTTTAGTTGGCCCAAATTCGATGGGGGCAGGGGCAGCAAGGAATGGCAAAATAGGCTCAGACTATTTTGCCGTTGATTTGGTTTTTATTTTGCCTCAGTTTGGAAAATAGACACTACCTCACTTACATGTGAATGTAGCTGCATACTTTGCCCAAATGTTGAAAAATTTTGCCCAAATAATGGCCAATCTTTCAGCGTTGAGGATGCGACCACATCCCCTGCATCCCCATGCCGTACGCTTATGGATCAATGGATGCTATCCTGTGATGGCACGAAACTTACGGCATAAATTTTGTGCAGAACGCGTAATATGCAATTTATAATTTGCATGTTCTTATCCATTCAGTTTTCAATGTTAAATGCAGTAAGCAACATTTTTTCAAATACATTCAAATATTTCCACTGTTGATCTTCCATACTGTTTTCCCGAAGGTTCACCTACCTGTTGAAGTAGGTCTCCTGAGGACAAGATTTTAACCGGAAGTGCATGGAGTTTGCCATTACCGGAAACACAATTGGTGGTTGTGATGTAATGGACGGGGCATACAAAATTAAAGTCGCCTCGAAGGCAAGATGGCGGGTAACTATAACTTGCCATCAACTTTGTGGAGAAAGTTATGGGAGCTTAAAACTTGCACAGTCTGGTGAAACTAACTAGCAGTGTAGAAAGTGCAGTATTTAGCAAAATAAGTAAGTTTATTTGTTACAGTAGAGCATAGCAACGCGGAAGTAAACGCTGCTAGAATGCACTCGCAACGAAGGACGCCGAAAAAACCCTAAAGTTGTCTAGTCGAGGCGCCCCTAAAATTCGTTAAAACAAACACATTGCCATAATGCATAAACACATTATATGCGTCGCAACACACAAAAACAATTGTACAAGGTACAGAATTGACAAAAAGAACACAAGCAAACGGAAGCATTACACGCACTCCTGGAGAAGAAAGATGATACCATAAAGTGGCATAGGCCTGTATATGCAGGGCCGGATAAAGGGGGTGGGGGAAACGGGGGCAATTGCCCTGGGCCCCCCGCCCAAGAAGGCCCTGCGATGACAGTTTTGTTTTAAATAACATACTCGTTTGAAGAATTGTCATTCAGAAGCGATAAAAGAATAAAATATCTATATTCCGATGTTGCATTAAGTATATCTATTGATTTCTCTACAAGTTTGGCTTTCTGCCAGTTTTAGCAATCACTACTGAAATGTAAATATTTTCGATTTTGTTCAGTGCAAATATGTTTGAATTTTGCTTGCAACTTTTTCCTTATAATCGTTTTTTTTCAAGGGTATGATTATCTTCTCGTGCACCACCCCTACTGCATAAAGTCGCGAACACGATA
>Ga0210059_1004363_pt1 | contig 22799 bp, 16 predicted proteins | sample Ectturendosymbi2_FD_188042 | JGI IMG/M metagenome (GOLD analysis project Ga0210059, IMG submission 188042) | Ecteinascidia turbinata endosymbiont from Florida, USA - Sample 2 (SPAdes) (version 2) | ecosystem: Host-associated > Tunicates > Ascidians > Unclassified | place: Key West, Florida...
CATGCAAACGAAAATAGGTTGTGTCAAGTCTTTCGCAGTCAAATGTGCGCATAAATGCAACTTTCGTTGAAAATAAATGCAACTTTCTCACTTTTTTACTGCAACAAAAACTTGCCCTACTGATAACCTGATAGAAAATATATCTGCGACAAATTAAATGAAACATCTGTTTGCAGTTTTGTTTTGAAGCGTCACTTTCCAGTTAAGTGATCACGCCAGCTCCGGTGTCGTTCGGTAGTTTCGCGGCGAGCTCGAGACTCGGCCAGCCTTTGTTGTCGTAACCGAAGTGGAAGGTCCAGATCAGAGCCGAGAACCCTTTGTCTTCCGCTTTCCAGTTGCGCATTGTGCCGCGCAACTGGAAAGTGACGCTTCACAAACACCAGAGCTGACGTAATCGCTTCACTGAAAAGTGACGCTTCAAAATAAAACATACATTTTACATAGTTCCGAACTGTACGCTCGCACGAGAGGTGGGTGCCCCGAGTGTAAGGGTACTCGTCTTTACTTGCAATTTTGTTCACGCAAATTCAGACTCTTTGCCACAGAAGGTTCTAACGTTATAGAGGCGCGCATTATTTGGAGGCAGTGGCACTCGCAAAATATGAAACTATCTGTAATAAAATCGCGGCGAAGATACCTTTTCACATTTCAGGTTTTGTAGAAAATGTACAGTCAATTCGTGGTTGAATAATCACCGGTGACGTTAGACAGTTAATTACTCGCCCACTGCTATGAAGTTCGAGAAAAGTGAAAGAAAAATGTTCACCGACGCAAACTGAAACACAGTAACATGCTTTTAATGACGCCCGAAAGTGTTCGGGTTCGAAGCAGCTATGCGTATGATACGGCGCTACGATGATCACGACCTTGACTTTTCTTCCAGCGTAATCTGACTTGTTGCCGACAGTTCCTGCACGAGAACTCACACGCAGCCGCTACGTCACATCTGCACGACTCGCTTGCAAACAAACCGAACTGCAAACAAGGTCTACAGAGCAACGTCTTTTAGTTGTTCGAATCATTGGTGTAGGAGGCGGGGCGCGTAAGTTTTGATTTTGTTGAAAATCCGGGCAAAACCCCTGAAAATCTGGGCAAAATCCTTGAAAATCCCTCAAAATCTGAACAAAGTGGCGCCCAACGTTGTTTGAATTCAAGAAATGGTGCCCAACGTTTGCAGAATGGCACATGAAGAGCCCCTTTTTTGAAGGCCACACAGAAAAGATCCTCATGATCTTTGTGGGAGAAAATTTGTGGGCAAAAAGTCGCGCAAAAACTTTTCGGGCAAGTTTGGGGAAATTCGGGCAAAAATTCTTCGCACCCAAAAATTTGCTTGCTCCTGCACGTATGGTCCGAATCCGCCGTGCAACCTACATCAATCCGCGGCAAGGCCAAGGATTAGCAAAGTGCGGCCAGGTCTGGAGTCACCAAACTACGGCCTGCGAGATTAGTTTTTTTCGCACAAACGAGATAAATTGGCCCCATATAAAATTTTCTTCCCATAAAAAATTCCGCCGAAGACCAGGCATTGTTCTGTTCCTATTCGATTTGAATGAATGCATTGTGACGATCAAACACGGTTCCCGACCTGCGGTCGTCAGTTCTCCTGGCCCTTTGTGAAAAAAGTTTGTTGACGGCCGGGCACAACTGGTGATGACGCGGGCATTTGACCGCGATGAGGCCGTAAATGTAGAGGGGGGGCCGTGCCCCCATAAATTTTTAGAATATCTAGTCATTTTGTGCTTTGAGAGGCAGTATTTTCATACAAAACACTGTTGCTCGCCTAAAATCAACATTTCGGCCCCCCAAAAAAATTTGGGCTGGCAATGCCACTGCATGAGGCAAAAATGTTTGAGCGATGAATAGTCGCTGTTCTGCCAACCTGCGTTCCCGCTGATGATAATCAGCCAACAGTCAAACTTGTCGAGTTCGGAGAATCGATGCTTTTAATGTCACGGAAGAATGATCCCGGTGAAGTAGAAACGAGGGCAGGTCTGGGAAGTTGTGCCGCGCAAAACACAGCGCGACGTACGCAGTTACTGGAGTAACTCGAATCAATCACACAAAGAAATCGCTTAAAACATGTACAGCGAGAGTTGAATGTCAAAAAAGAGAAACAAGATGTCCAGTTTCAGAATCGATCGATAAATCGAAAGAGCAAAAGCTACAGACGCGACACGATTCTGAGACACCTCGGCCGGATGAGAGGCTTCGGTGTCTTATGGCACCACAACCAACAACACCAAACAAATTACTACTTCGCGCCACGGTACATAGGTAAGAAATTGGTGTGAAAAGACTGCTGGGGGTCATAAGTGCGTGCGATTCCGTTCATTGTGAAAAAATGCCGCAGTCAAAAAAGGAATGCGGACAGGGTGGAGCAAGGGGGAGGTTAATCTGACGGAAAACCGGCGGCCGTGTGTTTGGCCAATTCCGATTTCGTGCCAGAACGGCCAAAAGATTTTCTGCCGTCTCACAACCTAAACGCCGCTATTGCCACGGAAAGAAACAGAGCGGTGCATAGAAGAACACTGCAACGGTCAACTTATTTGCTACGAACCAGCACTTCGGGATACTGTGACGCAACAATGGCGCAAAGCATTCAAAGAGCTTGAGGCGCATATCGATATGACAGTGATGGTGCCTGGACAGCAAGTCATCGGCCGGACAAAAGGTAAAAGGTGCTTTTACGGGTTCGCGCAGCAAAAAGAATCTCTCAATACTTACGCGCAGCGCACACAGCAAAATACAACCTGCAAGGAAGTGGTTTGGGAGGTCTTTCGCGTTAGCTTTTGTTTCACACGCGCGCTAAATTACATCAGCCAATGTCTTTTCGGTTGGCACACGCAAAAACTAACGCGTGCGGCTTTCGTGGGTATGTGCTTGTGTGTGACGTAACACGCGAACATGTGTGACTTAACGCACAGAAAAAAACAGACACGTGATGGAGTGAAGGACGATAGCGAACGTGCCAGGTACAAATGTCGACCATAAGCAGACAACACGATCTCATGCTTGTTTGTTTGTGCGAAGAGCGCTCATGCCGATAAATTGTGTTTTAACAACTTGGTTGTGTTTGCCGCGAACAATGAACAACACTGAACAAAGGAAATGAGGAAATTAAAGCGAAGACAACGGCGGCTGTTGGGGTCATGACCCTCGCAGTTTAGCTGCATGTGGCGCGGATAGCGTCGAGGACCCTGCAATAAAAACAGGTTTACGAGTCACAGCCGGGCAGTTTGGACGGAAATAATCACGCTCGTGCCTTTGTTTGCGTAACAATGCCGCTTTCACCGACAAAGGGTCACGAGTTTCGGGGGATGTCGGCAGCAGTCGCGAGCGCGGAAACAATTGGACACTGCCTTTCTCTCTTTGATTTGCCGCCGAGACTAAATGTTGATCGTGTCATTACAGCATGCATGGCAGGTCGGAACGTTTGGACAACAAGGGTATCGTTCGTTGCCATTGGCACCTTTATCGATTTTAACGGCAGAAGTCGAAACGCAGAACGCTGGGCTTTTTTTAACGTTGACATGTCAACGTTACTTTTCAGCAGGTGGGTTTTAAGACCAAAACGCGAGCTGTTGTAAACTATACATAAGAAAATATTGCGCCACTTGGAGTCAAAAAAGCTTCGGAGTCGAAGGTGGCGGTGGGCAGAGTGCTACCTTTGACGGAACAATACGCAACAAGTCATACATGGCGGCAACAATACGTAACAAGTTATACATGGCGGCAACAATACGTAACAAGTTATACATGGCGGCAACAATACGTAACAAGTTATACATGGCGGCAACCAGCAATTCGTGACGACAGCGTGTCAAACGACAGCGAAACCTCATCACGCGCGCAAGTCGGCTGATATGCCTTCGCGTGGTTTCAGCCGCGATCGCGCGAACATTGAACCTAATGTTTCGGGCAACGAGGCGTCGCATCAAACGGCGTCGTGCGCTGGCAGCGACAGCAAGCGAGAGTCATCCGCTGCATTGTTTGCACAGGGCAACGAAACAATACCTGATGGACGAGACAACAACCAACCTACCTGCTTGTGGGCACTGCTTCCGTGTCGCACAGGTTCCCGAGAACGAAGAGACGGCGGTAGGCGTACTCGTACTGTGGGAGGAAAACATGAAGTGAACGGTTTTGACAACTGAAGCTCTTGTTTTGCTGTAAGCTGTCGAGGAATCAGTCAACTGGGCTCCGCGTTCTTCTTTTTGCGGTTATTCAAACTTGCGCATGTCTGTGCAAGCTTGAATTATTGCAAAAAGACCAAAGCAAGCAGTGCCTGGCAGGCTGATTCCTCGCATGCTTGACAGACAAAGCTGGAGAATTCTATTTGAATTAGACTTTAGGTGCCGGATGTCGCAAACAACATGCACCAAACGACACACAATAACATTAAGGAACAAAATAATCACAACCGTATAACTTGAAATCGAAGTTGAAAAACTTGCCGCCTCGAGAAATCATGCAAAATCAGGGGCAACAAAACCTGCGACATTTGAGCACGGACACGAACAATCCCCGGTTTCGGAACTGCTTTATGAGGAAGCTCAACCTAGGTTAAAAATTCACTTAACGTTCGAGCGAATAATGGGCTCAAACGTTGACCAGGTCAAATCTGAAAAGCCTGTGTCGCAGGAACAGCAAACGCCGAAAAGCGCAACAACTCGTTATCAATCCCCCCCACCACCACCGGACCGACGGACAGCTGCATAAACATGCGACCTAAACTGCAAACTGTAACACAGAGGGTTGTCCGGGCAACGCTGTAAGGACAATCGGCGCTCACATCGCTCAGCTCGAAGCAGAGTGAATCGAAGAGCTGGAGAGCGGCTCTGTAGCACTTCATGTCGCGCAGCATCGGCTTCGCGCTGTGGCTGAAGGTCAGAAGCTCGATGTTACCGCTGGCCGCTTGCTGGGCGATGACGTCGGTCGTCCAATCGATGCGGCGTCGCATCTGGAACGAATGAGGGACGATTTGCGCGAAAAGCCAATTGTTTCCTCATTATAGTACGCGGTTCGGAGCGCTTTTTCATCAGCGAGCGACGTCGCGCGCCTGGTCAAATGTTGAATAAGATTGTTATGTAGACAAAGTGCTGCTGCATGAAATGATGTCGCGCCAAACCTTTGTTTCTTTCACAAAATTAACCAAATAATTCAACAACTCAGTTACCCCGAGTCCGAAACGTTTCTCACGTTGGAATGCTGCCACAGTGAAGGGTTTAAATCAGTGGTTTCCAACCTTTTCGCTGAAGGGAAGAAAATCCAGTCCTACGCTTTTGTTAGAGAGCCGCACTAATAAATTTGTAACACAAATCAATTGACAGGCTTTGTTTTGTTGCAGAACCAAGCCTGTTATAACAAAATGATTAGAGGTTTTATTGAAAGACTACTGAGAGCCGCGCAAACAGTGCTTTGGAGCCACATGCGGCACTCGAGACCGCGGTAGAGAAACACTGTTTAAATCAATGATAGACACTTCTTGCTGACACTAACCTCCATTTCCTTGGTAAGTTCAAGCTTCAGCCTCATTCGAACAGTCGGGTCGCTTGCAGCCTGTATGCGCTTATCCAAGATGTGGATTTTGACGTCAGGAGACGGCACGTCGTCACGCTGCGTCACAATCGATGCATAATTGGCATGTGATCGCTGATTGCGTACCAAGACGGAAAATCAGAAATCCGCTTAGGGCGCGGCGAGACGATGTTTGGCCATTTCCGTTGACAGGGTAGCAGGCGATTATTTTCAAAAATCAACACAAGGGCGTTGGCGACCACACCTCCGCTAATGATGAGCGCGTCACGCTTCGATAGGATCACACAAATCCACCTGTCGGAGTTCGAAACACGACTTTTCGCCGCAAGGCAGCAACGAAAACAAACAATAGGCAAATAATAAAGAAATACTGTAACTTGGAAATTTGAACGAGAGCATCAAGACTCTGCTGTTGCGACAGCTTAGACCAGTGGTTCCCAAACTGAGGGTAATATGCGATTCTTCGGGGGTAACGCGGAACCAAAACCACAATGTTGATCTGTATTACGAGCGGTCACTGCGAAATATTGAGGATAATAATAAAACATAATCGCTACCTTGATTTGGCTAACGGATCGAATAAGTTTGTGAACCACTGGCTTGGACCTTGGACCAAGGTAGCGCAGGATTAGCACAAGGTTCGATGGCAGCGACTGTCATCGTGACCTGATTTCTGATTTAAAACATCACATGATCAAGACGTGTCGTGTGAGGGAGTGCGTAAAACTGCGCCCGGCATAGAACACAGGTCGTAAAATTCTTCCCCTGGATTATCAGCATGCCCGCTCATATGGATGTGCGCGTGTAAACGCGCACGCCAAGTCAAAACACCGAACCGCCTTCGGAGGCTCCACTGAAAAGCAGTCTGGCCGCCAGGACATGCGATATTGCGGTGTTGTATTACCTTCGCAGCAAATTACCTTCAAAACGTATGCCGCTACCTTGTTTCGTGACATATGGCAAGGCCGACGGAGAAACATCGCCCTTGGCTGTCCCGCTAGCAGGGACAAACCCCGAACTGCAATTATGAACGGCCCTGGGATTTTTTGGCACAAAAAAAAGCGGATCGGTTTGTGAAAAACGTAGCATGAGAAGATTCGGCAACAACAACGAAAACAATGTTCTCCAGACCCACTTCTGCTGTGTTTTGAAACTGAACAAAGCATCGCGTCATCCCACGCGCTGTTTCATCTCTTAAATGCAGCGACATTGCTTGCGTGCACGCGAAGAACCCTACTAAAGCAGTAAAAAATTTGCTTTTTGGACAAATTTATGTAAACCTCACGTGCTTTGATCGTTTTTGATGCAAAAAATGCAAATATTCAAAAACTTTAATCAGTGAAGTTGTTTGAGATTCAAGTGGAGTGCTCGCACTGTGCTTTACTGCATAGACAAAAATAGTACCAAAAAGCTTTAAGCCTGGGATTGTGCGATTCACTAAGGGTTCCAAAAAAAGAAGCATTTCCAGCTTTCTAGCCGCCAACAGCTGGACAAACCTTTTAGTTTTCCAAAGAGTTGCTTTCACTCTAAGAGTGCAGAGGAACATAATGCTGTCTTTACTGGTTCAGTAATTTGCCAAACCTAAGTTGTTGCTTTTTATGTATTTTTTTTGTGTTGTATTTTCTTGTGCACATCCCGTTTTTTTATTGATAGAATTATTTGTTTACATTACCAATTTTTTCACTTTTTTCAACATTTTTGATCACAACAAATTTCTTCAAAATGTGACCAGCTCCACTCCTTTGTGTACATAGGCATGCTTTTTTCATCTGTAATTTTCCTCGCCGTGTTGTGTTTGTTCGTTTTTTGTATTTTTTGGTTGTTTTCCACCACTTGTCAACAAATTTCTAACGGGGCTGATTGAGTCAGTAGATGACCTCCATGGTCTTTCACCAATTCCATGTGACACGGTGAGAATAACTTTTTACCTTCGTAAGTTTTATTCCGATTTCCACTGACATTTGGTTACTGATGGCTTTTTGCATTGTTTCTGCTCATTCGCTGCGTCACATATGAAACAATCGATCAATCGAAGTCAAGCGCGAGCATCGCACAGGTCGACCAGGCGGCTTCCGCACCGAACAAAGACACGGCACGTGCACTGACGCGTGCAGTTACGTCACAGATCACGTGACACGCTTCCCGCAGCAGAAGTGAACAAAGCAGCGAGCAAAACATCAAAACAGCGTCGCCTTTTTCCTGTTCGCGCACGTGACCGCTCCGCTCAGCAGCGAGTCACGAGACCGTGACGTCAGCAAGGAGCACCAGCACGTGGCGAGGCGCTTGTGCGTCTTTGCAAATAATTTCGATAAGGCGCTGCGGGGTTGAATACCATAAGAGCTTTGCTCATCGCTTTCTGCACAGAGTGCAACGAGAACCAGTGCGAACGCACAAAAAAGCACTTTCGCTGTCAAAAAGCATTTCTGGAAAATCATCCATGAAAATGCTTTTTTCATAAAACAACCTGATTCTCAACTTGCCGTCGAAAAAATAGATGAAACTAAAAACAAGCTCTTCTTTTGGCAACACACACGGTTTCAAATGCTTCAAATGGGTCTTCACGTCGTTTTTGCAATCCACCAATTGATAAGCCCCTGTCCAGCCTTGTGTGCGCACAAGCAATCCACCAGTGCGAGCGCAACCGGCGGTTACACTGCGCACGAAACGCCGGGACTGGAATGCAAGTCGACTCTGTTTGTCAAGTACTGGTTCACAGGCGGGTGCAATAAACATTGGAAGGAAACAAAACAAGCCACAGTTTGACATTTAACGATTTGCAGAACGGCAACGATCTTTCTGGCCCCGTGAGCTTGTATCTGCACTGAGATAAACGATGCTGTGGTCTAACCAAGCTGCGTGACAACTATTTCCCCTCAAAAATCACCCTCCTGTCCTCCTGCAGCATCTTTCCCTCGAAAAATAAAAAAATAGCTTGTCTGACATCTTCTTCCCCTCAAAAAAATATATTTTTCCGCTTTGAAACACTGCTTGCGCAAATACAACGCAACACATGTTCACTTACGATTGCTCTTAGCGGGCGGTAAGAAACTTGCGACGTTGCCTCGCCTTGGAAAAGTCCGACGACTTCCTTGCTCAAAGCCTGAAACGCAGAGAGAAGCATACAGCCTTTGAATGAAAAGGGCAACCAAAAGCACATTTCTCACATTCCGTGCGACAGGTCAGAGTATAGCGGTACAGACGGAGGATAAACTACTCATATTCCTTGGACTCGTGTTAAAACAGAGGGCAAAAGAAAAATATAAATTTTCCTGCTGCCCAACGAAGACGATCTCATCGCCCAGTTTTCAGACAAACGCGGTAACTCTGTACGCGCGCGATCAATAACTCAACCGGGTTTCTTGAAATCATACGCTTCGTTCGCGACGGGACTCCGCGACAGGGAGGCAGGATGTTTTCGTGCCGTAAGCAACAACACCGCACTGCTCAGTAGTGCAATTCACGAAAACGTGCGTGGCATATCTTACCACCACGCGCAACACAGACGTTGTTGACGTGCGCGTGCGTCACAATTTTGTTAGTATCCTGTTGCTCGACTGTTGTAAAATTTAATGCGACACCGGCGTTTCAGCCATCTAGCATATGTAGGCTTCCATCATGGCGAATGGCAACGAGATCAGCAGACCAATGGAATTAACCGAACGCGCGTGGTTGCATGACGTAGTGATGACGACAAATCAGAAAAGGGCAAAGGAGGCAACGCGGAAAGTAGGGTGTGGAGTAAAAGAAGGTGAGAGCGGCAGATCATGTGAATTGCAAAACGAACCGAAAAAGTATGCAATCCGCTATTCAATCAAGTATGGCCGAATGCCGCTTTGTATGCTTGTGGAAAAACAACTGAAAATTTTTCACAACAACATTGGGCGGCAAACTGATGAAAACGATTCGGTCGTTTTCTAAAATCATTCTCTGAAGCAGCAACTTGAGTTCGTGACCAGCTCATGCGGTGTCCCAACTCTAGGACTGTTTTGCAAGCGCACCTTTGTCATGATGAACAAAATTTTATATAGCTGATGTATTCTTCTTAGCGTGCGTTCCAGGCCCGTATTATCTCGGTTGCTTTGGTAACCTACGTTCAAGAGCGGCTTACATTGATTTTTAACACCATTTCATGCGGCTTACAATCAAGGGCGGCTTACTACCGAACAACTACGGGATGTAACGCGAACAAACATTGAAAGAGTGATCGCGGCGCGTGAGATCTGCTGTTGCTTGCTGCCGCAACGCGAAACTTTTGCGCGCTTTGCCGCTCGGGTTCTCCGATCAAAAATAGTAACATCACTGAAGATCGTCAGTTTCTTAGTGTTGGTCGAACTTTATGAACAAGTCGTCAATGCTGGCGGATAACCATTGTTCTTGAGAGGCCTGTTGAATACGTTTCTTCTCTTAATGACAGCTACTTTCCTTGGGTGTCAAAAGTTTTGTTCGGTACATCGCGATGTCTTTGTAACCGCTTGTTCATGCTACGAAGCATGGTCTGAACGAAAGTTCAGGTATCTGCCTCTTTGTGTGTTGGTTTTCTGTAAACATCGAGGGCTAAAAAGAGGGCAGCATTGACAGCGTCCATTTAACTTCACAAGGAGAACGAAGCCACGCTGAATCCTTGCGAACGACGCGATCGTCTTGTTCGAACAAATACAAAGTAGTTACGTAACAAACGAAACAAATTGTTGCGGATAGAATCAGAAGAAATGATGCATGATGCGAAGTGCTACAGTGCGGGAAATCGGGAGGGGCCTTCGCTGTTGTTTTTCAGAAAAAAAAACACGTTGAAAACAATCCGAGAAAAAAATATTGCGTAATAACAACAGCTTTTCAATCCCGGTATTCGAAAAATCTCGAGGTCCCGCCAAAGACAGGAAAGCAGACGACTGACGTGCAGCTGTTATTTCGACACTATGTGAAGTTGCCGACAAACGCTTTGTTGTTCACACCTGTTTTTGTTTTCTTTGCTGAGATATTTCGGTCACTTGTTCGAAATAGCTTGTAAACTCTCTGTTTTCGGACATTTTTTGACCGAATTGATCGAGTTTTTTTCGGCCATTTAAAAAAACTGACCAAAAACCCTAGCTTCCCACACTTGCCGGCAGTGCACAACAAAACAATTGTGTCGGCGATCGACGAGGACGAGTAATTTCACCCGGGTCAGTCGCCCAACAACCCTTCGCCGTCCGGTTAGTTTGCAGTTGCAGGAAATGGCAAACGAAACAGCACAAGGCAGGAAAAGGAAGAATATCAAAGGTCGATTGAAATTAAACCTTCAGCAAAAGTGCTGGTGCGTGCGTCGCGATGGACAACGTCACGTCACAAGCGTTGTACCCGCACTATTTCTCCTCGTCATCGATAACATTGCTGCTTCACCCACAGCAGACCTGCGCAACTGAGAAAGTTCGCAGGGTCAGATTATAAACATAAATTTGCCGCGGGCCGCAAAAGTCAAGGAGATTTCGTTGTCATGGAGATTTCGACGCAAAAGTGCGAAGGAAATTCTGGAACGACACATCCTTATTCGATGTCGAGCTTTTGCAGGATCTTGTACAATTGAGAAAGCTTTCGCGGGGCGCAAGAAAAGCTCTCGCGGGACGTACGTTGTGCAGACCTGACCTAACGTTACGTTTCAGATGCATCGACAAAATTCCTGACTGTCAAGCGCTTCGAAATCGGGCGAATCACAGGCGGCCAGCTCGTTTACCTGGTCACCGTACTGCATCACGTGACTTTCATTCGTTTCCCGCTTGACGATCTCGAACTGGGTCTCGAGACGCTCCTTCTTCAGGTTCTCCTGTGAAATTACAACACAGTGCATTTTGATCGGAGGTCGCACCGAATCCGGAGTCGACTCCGGCAAGATTCTGCGTTTTTGTTGTGGACCCGGATCCGGAGTCAAAAATTTGCGAAAAAACGGAGCCGGATCCGGAGCCACTTTTCTTCAATTTCGGCAGTAGCAGGAGTCTGTGTGATCATTTCTTAAGTAAAAACACGGGTAAATTACGGTTGGATCGATGATTATAGCCGGAGTCTGAACAGGAGTCGGATTCTCAAATGTGAATTGCCAGAACCGGATTCAAAATTTTTGGAACAGGAGCGGAGTCGGAAAAAGGGACTCTGGCCACCTCTGATTTGCATAGCGCTCGGGCATCATGTGATCACATGACGGCAAAAGATCACGTGACGACACGAAGCGGCCAATAGCAGCTGGAAAAGTCCGTTGTTAAGTAGCTGGCGGAACGGACACAGTGACACGTTGAGCAAACGCTTCGCACCGCGTCATGCATCTTCTCACAAAATGATGAGGTTTAAGTCATTGTGGGTACCAAACGTTGTGAATTTATACGCAGAGACTGACGCTGTTTTTTTTGCTACCATGTTGTTGCGTAACATTTGCCGCCAGGGCGAAACATCAGAAAAATAATCAGACTTTTGCGCTTTCGCGGTGAAACTAAAGCCGCAGGACCAGCAAGGACGAGACTTCCTTCTTGCAAAGCTTGAAACTGTTTAAAGCCGGGAAAAGCCAAAAATAAATATTGAAAAAAGCCAAACAGGGCGAAGGTCGATCAAACAAAACACATATGATACGGATGGCGTTTGACTGCAGTGGTATAAACGACTATTCGGATTCTTCCCGTTTTGGAAGCTTCTCTGATTGCGACATGAAATCAAACAAGGGAATATATTGAGGTTCGCAGCACGCGGATGTGAAAAGAATCGTTCACCTGAGCTGAGCTGTTTTGCAAGAAGCGTTTCGCATCAACGAACAGTTGTAAAGGTAATTAGGATATTAAAGATAATTATCTTGCAAACTTCACGTCTAATCACTCTAATCGCGAAAAAATCATTTAGCTACAGCCTTCTATCAGGTTTTTAGTGCGTAGACACAGTTACGAGGCTACAAAACACAGGTAGAAAATCTGAAAAGTGAAACGATTAATCAATGCAGTGTTTTTCAACCTTCTTGCTGCAGCGAAACCACCCGCAAATGCCTGCGTTGCTCGCGGGACCCTATGCAATGATTCCAGTGTCTATCCTACTTTCTTGTAATACACGTGATGGGCAGAAATGGAAATTCTGGCCTCTTTCGGCGGAACCCCCGTAGGAGCCACTCGTGAAGCCCTGAGGTTCCACGGAAACCTGGTTGAAAAACACTGAATTAATAAATCATTTGCGCTTTTACGTTTGTCTGGGGCTGACACCGACCTACTCTAAGACTCGCACAGCAGCAAAACTGAAACACTGAGTTGCTTTTCTTCTGAAGCAAAACTCGCACCTTGTCGGAATCTTCGAGCCAGGAGACCGAGTAGCGGTCGCCCAGGTAGGTCATGCGCTTTTCGTCATAATAGCAGGCGTAGGAAGACTCGCTGGGATCGGCGGCGGTCGTCGCGTACACGTTGATGTTGCTAGGCAACACGCCGTCGAACATCGAACCGCTCTCGCAGGCTTCGACATAGAAGACGAGCTGCGCACCAGCAAAACAGGTGGGGGGATGTCAACCCGTGAGAATCGGAAACAATCGCACACGCGTGCACGGCGAAAAAAACGCGATGGAATGCGGCGCATGCGCACTAGAAGTCACGGCGCTGCAAGGCGCGAACGCTTTTTCACGGATCGGAAAGGAATTCGCGCGTTTTTTACGGTCACAATCAGGAGAAAATAAAAAGTACGCGTGTAGCAGTCGCTGCACGTCGGGCTTTTGTGAAGCGACATGTAGCAACAACACCACTCACTTGGCCGTACATCCGTTTTTTCGCCATAGTGTTGATGGCGTTGAGCAGGTCGTCTTTCAGAAGCTGCGAAACAAGACACGTGAACAATAAAGACGGCGGCAACCAACACTGCTAAGGTATAAGGTATGAAACGACGACACGGCCTCAATCCACACGAAGAGCTGGAAACTCGTATCGGTACAAAGCGTTCAAAAAATTGAAAAGTCACAGCTTGCAAACATTAAAGCTGACCGAAACGAATATCACAGATGGGGTGCGATCGGGACCTTACAAGTTTGCGAAAAAACAAAATCATGCGAGATTTTGTGAGAATTAAAAAAGATCCTTATAAATCTCAAAGATTTCACATTTTTATTACAGTTTTGATAAGAATACAGTGGTGATAATTTTGCCATCCATTGCAATGGCGGCACAAGGTTATTAATTGCAAGCCCGTCAATGCTGTTGGCGGGTTGGCGACTGAACACAATGTTCCAACCTGACCTCAGTTGCGTGTCCCCTGAAGCATTGATGAGCGCTACCCCCTCGCATTATCGCGATACTGACGCCAAAATTCGTTGTCTTCTCACTCACTGGTAGAAACTTCCGCACTCATATACTTCTTTTTCAGGCAAAATTTCGAAAAAAAAATCGAGCTAACGTGTTTTGTACACCCGAACATTTTCGTTCTACTACGGCAGTGAGCTTCACCAACATCTCCAACTTCGTCTTTGCAGCCACTGGTGGCGGAATCGAGAACAGACAAACAAAGGCGTCATTCGAAACAAGCGTTCGTTGTTTGCAGCTGCGCATGCGCATCGCAGACAGCCTTTGAACTCGTGCGAATGTGCTTCGAAACATCTCTGGTCTGATGTTGATGTTTTTCCTTCTACTCTAAAAACCAGTCCGCTGTGCCATTCGCACACCAGTCTGTGTTGTGCAATTTCTTAACGATCTATAAAAAAACTAAAGCGTGGCCTCTGACCTTTCGTGAAGGTCGACGCGAGGTCAAATTGTGGACGAACGTTCTGCGCTTCATGCGAGACACGTTCAATTCTGGACGATGATGAACACACTGGACTCTCTGATTCGAGACACAGCGCTTTCAAACCTACAATGGCGACCCGGGGTAGTTCAGGCCATTTAAATGTTTTCCGTTTGAGTTTTAAATTAACAAGAAATTGCAAAGCAGTGAACTGAAAAAAAAACACAACAAAAAAACAACGAAATACAATGAACGCAGCAGTCCAGCAGATAAGAAGCTTACCTCTGATGATGGAAATGCAATGAGGCCGGGTGCCCCGTGATCTGCGAAATACACGAACACTTTGTCTTTGGGCCCGCTCTTGAGCACTTTCCCGCTGCCAACACGGGCCATGGCGGTCGCGTTTCCGGTCAAGATGTTCAGGAAATTCTTGGGAGTTACATCCTGCAAGGGGAGTCACGATAAGCGATGAGGCAATTGCGGAGCGCGGCGGGCTTGGAACAAACAAAAACTCGCACTGTTTATTTTTGAAATTCGTAAGCACTGCAAACAAGATATCGCCAATCGTGGCGCTGATCGGTAAGACACACTTCGACGAACATGTGTCCACCAAACCTACACAAAAACAAGCTCACTTCTTTAGTGTAATCCTTGGGAACTCCTTTGTACACGTCAGGGCCGTCGGGATGGTTGATAATTACTCCGGGTGTTGGATTCCTACGGTGCATGAAAACGAAGTGTTTATTATAGGGACATAGACTACGAGCAACTTGTTAACAGGAACACGAAACTCAATTTCGGCTGCATTTAAAAATATTTCCAGCACACCATTCATAGTGATGGTATTACAACACAAACAAATTCATTCAACATAGCAATCGAGCGTATTAGCCAAATAACCAACTAGATTGAATAACAAACAAGCTAGAAGTGCTCCTTTATTCGGACATTTACAAAAGCAGTCAGATCGTTCACTGGTCTCCGAATGCACCGTTTCTCAAACTTTTTGATCTCACAGACCCTTAAGTCATTATATTTGTTTGCAGACCCCCGAATGCTGTAAAGTCTAGATGCCTTGAATAATGCAAAGTCTAGATGTCCTTATACAGAACATCTGCACATATACACCGCCATTTGAGAATCACTGTTCTAAAGCTTGAAGGTAATAAGACAAATAAACAAAATATTTGCATGCCAGGGTGCACAAATATATCAAAGACATTAAATAAGTTTTGCAGCTAATGGCATTACCATCAGATATGAAACGACGTGGTAATTGATCATCTAATGCTAAGTCAGTGCCTTATAAATTGCATTGATGGATGTGCAATGACACATCACAATATTATCACCTAAATATAATGCATTTGTTTCCACTTATTTTAGAATGAGTGGTAAAAAAATACTAGTCACTGCAGAACTTTACAACAAACGTTAAATGGCAAATATATCAGATTACAACATCTAACACAAAGGCATAGGACTACTGACTAATGTTGATTCAACATTGCTACTCACTCTTCATTGTATGCTATATCATCATACATCATGACAATGATGTGGTCATCCGGAATTCCATGGTTGTTAACAACTTGGTATGCATGACAAACATCAGCCTAAAAACAAAAGTATTTTGCATGTTTGAACGAATCCCTATTTAATAGCAATGCATTTGTCACTGCATACCAAAATTCACGATACTTATTGCTGAACACAAGTGTGCAATAGTGTACAGAATATTCAATTTTTTCTATTTTCACAAAACATAAAAACTAACTGCACAACTACAAAAAGGTACCAAAGTTTGGTGATAGCCAAATGATTAACCAATTACTGTTGATGTATATAATCACTGGTAAATTGTTGTAGTAATTCCTTGACAATCTTTGCATCTTACTAAATTTGTTTAATTTTTGAAAGGGGATTAATCACTTATTGTTTTTTGGCCATAATGTCCCAACTACTAATGCTAAATGGTCAATCAAGGGCTCTGAAGACGTGAATTTTAACCTAGTTAATTTTCTTACAGGGGTGAATAGCCACTTCAACATTTTTTCAGGCCCTGATCATGCCATCACCACATCCCTTGACCTGCCCAGTCGTGACATCATACCAAAAAAAGTTGAAATCCAAAGTACCTGGATTTTTTAAAACTGAAGCTAGGAGACTTTCTGCTTCTTTAGAGGGATTGAACAGTGCTCTAGCTCTATCAGTTGGCAAGTTATGACTGGACAAGGTCTGAGCCACTGTAGTGGCTTTGCAGTTTGTAAGGAGTTAATGTGCAACCAAGTATATTCTGTTATTGTTAATTGGGTACCAGCTGCATTCATTCTTTACACCCAGTCTATTTAAAGGAGACAGCTAATGTAAACTGAACTTAGAGGTAACACTGCTGAATGGCATCATACTTGACCATAAAAGTTCACCACAAATTCTAAAATATCTGGAACAAAAAAAAGGATACTATTACATGAAGAAACACAGTTACAGAACTTGTTTTTATTCTCATGAGCCTAATTGTCAAGATAAGAAATAACCTTTAGAAACAATTTATGGATTATTCAGATTTAGATCACAAAAACTAGATTAGTGTAACTTAGCAGTAGCAAAATCAGTTAAACTAACAAGATAATTCTGAAACAAGATCATACCATAAGCACCTAAAATGTTCACCCTATGTACTGTACCTGGTGCCTGTAATTGTAGTAGCTTCGTGAACCAGCTACAAGCACCACCCAATTGCTTCCATTAAAACTATCTTGCAAATTTTCTTTTGCAGTGTTTTTCTTGTAAAATTTTTCGAACTCTTGAACAAAACCAGCATTCACAACAGTAATGCATGTGACAAACGAAATGAAAGCACTTTGATAACCCCTCATTTTATAAAAAAAACTTTGCTCTTAAAACAAACAAACAAATATGACTACACTGAACTGAAGAGGAAGGAAAAACTGTGAGAATGGAAAATAGCAAAAGACATTTGATAAAAAAAATATTTTCATATAAATTCACAGTTGGATGTGATGATGACTGCTAAACATGCATAGAAATACACTATGGTTTAATCATTTATCACAATTGAATAGGTTGTCCGAATGTCCGTTGTGCATCAGACAAGGACTACATTTATGGAGTGTGCATTGTAATTGTTTTTTTCATGGACTAAAATGATATACATGTTCTGCACACAGGTGTTCAAAAATTTTGTTTTAAAAAGGGAGCAAAATCATTTGCTGTAAGTTTAAGAGGTTGCCACTGTCCCTCTTTCTGACGCTACCTTTTTCTAACATAACTTTACAACAAATTCTGGTGTAACTTTTGTAGATATCTTTAGAAATACAGTTAACAGCAAAAAAGTCACCCTTCACATTTTCCCTACCTGATTACTTCATAGTTCATATCATCATCATCTCACTAATTCGGGTCATTTGCCAGCTTTATAGCATAAGTGGTAGTAGTTGTGCAATATAGATCACGGTTGTACACTGCACTTGTGTTAAAGTGTTTGCCTTGTTTCCATCTAGGCAAATCATAGATTTCATTTAAAATATATATGCAATTACCTTCAGATATCTCCATGACATGAAGCATGGACAAATTCTAATAGAAATATAAAACTAACTAAATTTAGTTTGCTAAGAAAAAAGTAAGCCATTCAATGTGCGGCCCTTATTATGTCATTCAATGTGTTGCCCTGGTTAAGACAGCGAGATAATTTTTGGCTCGGGAAGCCATTTGGTTTAGACATATCTGCTTCAAACATAGTTATTCAAGACTTTAGAAAGTTTAAATAAAATCTTTGAACTGTCTCAACAGTGTTTATCAGCCAGCAACTGGATGTTTTTCTTGTGTTTATCAGTCATATAACCTGGAACTCTCATAGCTTTCCATCAATATCAAAACTTACCATCTGCAGACTACATAACTTAGATTCGTGATTTAACTTACGTTTTTTCTTTTAAGTGATTAGGGGTTATGCATCACGGCTGCTATGCCAATGGTTTTTGGTTTGACTTTTGCCAACTTTTGCTTTTTTCTATACATTTTTTCAGGCTTACGTGTTACCTTTAGGAAGTGACTACAGATACACCTGGCCAGACGCAATTCAAATAAAAGGGTCAGTTTGTCATTTGAATGGCTTGGATCTCGTAGCCTAGGGTTATGCGTTAGAGCTGCTATGCCAATGTTTTTCAGTTCAACTCTAACCTTTCTGACTTTCGTTATTTTCCTTTGCTTTTTTCAGGCTTACGTGTTACCTTTAGGGGTTAGTCTTAGTGTTAGGTTAGATTAGCGTTAGCTTAGGATTATCATTAGGTTAGTGTTAGGTTAGCTTAGGGCTACGTTTAGGGTCAAGGTTGGATTTATCTTTTGCATTTAGGCCTAGTTCTTTTCTTAAATGTACCCCTTCGGATAGGCAAATGTACCCTGGGGGTACATGTACCACAGGTTGGGAACCCCTGTTTTACATTTACTTCGTTTCTACCAAGCCTACTCATACTACACTCTCGTCATGCGTTACTGTCATGTTACAGAAGGCGGTCGAATAAGGCTTCAAATTTAAAGATCCGCAGGCGGTTCTATACTAGGGCATAGCCACTGGCACTGCCGTAAAGGGAAATAAATGCCCGTTAACACTGAAGATGAGCATGGAGTTGCTCGGTGTAATCCTATCCTTTGATCCTTTTGTTGCGTCGAGTACTTGTGCGTACAGCTTGTCACGGCAAATCCTGGAAGCAATAAAAAAAAGTAAAGACTGCGTCTGACAACTCCCAACTCATCATGATCAGTGTAAAATGCATTAGTTCCATTTCTCAACCTGTCGCTGCACCAGTGTTGCCAGATGGTTGTCACCTAAACCTGCTAACAGAGATGAGCGGACTGTCAAATTTTACGATCCAGAACCAGCCCTGATTTCCAGTCCAAGTCCAATCACAATCCAAAATATTTTCAAAATGCAAAGTCCAAGTCCAATTAAAGTCCAAAATATTTTTAAAATGCAGCCTTTTCACAACAAAAATTCCGCATTTCCTTTCCATTAACTCAGTCCCAATCTGGTCTCGTTCCTAAATTTTGAACATATTTACAGGCCGGATACAATACAAATTTGACAAAATTTCCTATAGTCCGGATCCAGTCCAATCCAAGTCCTGTCCAATGCTCATCTCTGCCTGCTAACAGAGATGAGCAGACTGTCAAATTTTGTAATCCAAATCCAGTCCTGAATTTTTTAAACTCAGTCCAAGTCCAACCACAGTCCAAAATATTTTTCAAATGAAAAGCCCATGTCCAAATGAAGTTCAAAAATATTGGAAAAATGCAGCCTTTTCGCAACAAAATGCCCCATTTCTTTTCCATTAACCAGTCCAAATCCGGTCCTGGTCCTAAATTTTGAAGAGATTTATAGTCCGATCCAGTCCAATCCAAGTCCAGTCCAATGATCATCTCTGCCTGCTAAATCGTGTCACAAAAACTGCTAGATCAGTGTTTTTCCAAATTTTTTATTCTTTCGCCCCCTTTTCACCCTCGACACGTCATTTTTGCCCCCCAAGCCTGATAAAGCAAACACAAGGTAGTAAATTTAAAGAATTTTATTTGAACGAAGCATTAAATAGATGAACCAAACCATTAGATAGCTGAACTTAGGAATTATTACGACGCTAATATTACGTTCAGAATTCTTGTGAAAATAATCCACACTGTAGCTGCTAGTCGGGCACATACAGGATCCAGGGTAAAATTTAACGGATAAAGTCCTTCAGCAACAACCTCCATCTATTATCATAGTAAAGTAAAATTTGCAAGAAGCTAACAAGTCATACTAATAGGCTACTGAAGTTAACTCAATGATTGATTAGTGGTGAGCATTTTCGCCCCGTTTGTGTTGTTTTGCCCCCCATCGCCCTTTGTTTTTTTCGCTCTTCTACCTCTCAAAATCGCCCCCAAGGGGGCGATTCCGCCCACTTTGAGAAACACTGCGCTAGATCCTGCTAAAAACCCTGTCACAAATTTTCAACTAAAACCTGCAAAAAATAGTGAAATTCTGCTAAAAAATGCTATTTGATCTTGCACTCACTATCAATGGACGAGACATTAGGCCTATGAGTTGGCGTAATTGAACCATCTGCAAAATCATGTGTGACGGGAAAAAATATATGCTATCAATGTAATCTTTTAAACCCAATGCGCTCACTAAGCACAGAAGCAAAGATTTAGATTTCACCTGTTGCAGTTGACTGCATCGCCTTGAACTACATAGGCAAGCACAAGCAAGAGATGGCAATTCGGGGCATTAACTAACAGGAAAGCAACCAGCAGCAATAGAGATCCATCAGTGACTTCACTCTACTACTACTAGGTTGCACTATCATTGTATAGGGATAAGTGAACTACGATAATTCGCTTGTGGTGACTATCACAGTGACTAGTTACTCATGGGAACCATCTAGCGGTGACCATTTATTTGCATGTGGCGCCATCTACTTGCCGCTACACACCATACCATCCAGTTACTTGTTATTATGATGATTATCTTTTGAAGCAGCTTCGCTGCGTCATAAGAAACTCCAGTGGTAATAGCAACGGTATGTTTATGCATCAAAATGATTAAAGGCAGCTAGTTGTGCCTGGAAGAGATGATTGGATAGTGGGTTTTTACTATCCGATCCTATCCTGTTTTTGAAAAATGATATCTGCATCCGATCCGAATCCTGTTTTGGTTAAAATCATACTATCCGTATCCGAAAACTATCTGAAAGTGTATTATGATGCACAACATACATTTTTTGTGTAGTGTCTGTTTTGCCTGATGAGGCAAAATAACTGCTCAAGTTATTTTACCTTAGCTGAACACGATTGGCTGAAGTAGTCACATGACAAGTTTGGAACGCATGTCCCACTTAGTTGACCGTGACATCTGTAACAGCTCAGTCCCACATGCATCGACAAGTGTTGCAATGGCTTCAGAGCTGGGAAGCAGTTAGTAGCTTCTTGTTTGCATTAAGTGAACTACAGGCCAAATCCTAACTCTAAACACCACCTAACCTAAAACTTGACCATAAGCACTGATCCTATACCCTAACCATAAACTCTTAAACCCCAACCAGTTGTCTCTGCATATTGTGCTTGGCACATGACCACTTCAATTAATTGTGTTCAAATGAAGGCAAAATAGTCCCAACACAGGTTTTGCCTCATGAAGCAGAATAGACACTACCTGAATACGTTGTGCCACTGTTGCAGTTGGAAAGCATGAGGGTCAAGTGCACATAGCTTCACACTGAGGCAATACATAGATGGTTATGGAAAAACTACATCCTCACTTATTATAAAAATTTAATTTTTCCACTTACCTGCTGTAGGCTAATTGTGTTGTAGCACGTCATGTTTGTGCTTATGTCCTGTGGTTATGTCTGCACCGTCCTTGCCGATATATGTACACAATTCTGTAGATTTTTACCTATCTTCTACGCAGTTCGATTTGCATTTCGTGGGGCAAGATGACTCGAAGACCTTGCAGTCATTCTCCTCCTGATATCTAATTTTTTCAGATGTTAAATAAAAATGTCTGTCTGTGGCAGCAAGCAACAATAGAGATCACGAGATCACTCTTGTCGTCACCAATAGTAAGTACTATCAACTGTTCACTAGCTTCACAAGCATTATTAGAGGTAACTCGCCTAGATCACTCCATTGGGATCACTCTATTATTGCTTGTTTGCGCCACATACATTTGGGTGTTATTCTTCGCGCACATCTCGTTTGTCGTGAATTGAAGAATGAACGCAACGCCAACCGAGAGGTTGCAACATCACTTTAGGCACTGGCATGCTTATAAACAGAAAGTTTGACATATCTTGCAAGCTTAACGTCACTGAAGCACTTTTCCGAGTCCATTAATTGCATTACAAAGCAAGCTGAAGTTTTGCCACACAGTCCCGTCGCCACGGGAGGGGGCTTTTGTGGGCTTAGTCCCTCCAAAACAAAGTTTCAAGCCCCCACGATTGAAATATAAGGCACTACAAAACAGTGCTGTTTATTCAAATTTTAGAATGTCAAGCCCCACTGCACAAATGTAAAGCCCCCCCTATAGAAGACTTTCTGGTGACGGTTTTGTTGGCACGCCAAGCCTTGCCATGCTAGTCTACAAACCAAAACAGCATTCAAACCAATACACTGGCTTAAAATATGTCATTCATATTGAAATGACTGACTGAAATTCAGACTAACAAGTCAATGTCACAAAACATTAAACAACAATTTTGCATATCATGTTTAAGAAAGGAAAAAGCTGCGTGGCTAGGTATCAACCAACAACCAGTCAATGCAGACTCACGTAGAATAGGCGTAAAGACTGCAAAGCCTGGTGTAGACTACAGACCACATTAAAAGAGCGAGAGTGCTCTAGCTAGTCTAAACTAGATCACAATAGGCTTTTGCTAGCTAGCCTTAGTCCAGGTACGCAGCAAACAACGTCCTTAATTGTATACTGAAAGAGCCCTATCTTGGCACACCAGGAACAGATTCATGCCAACAAATTTGGCGTGTCCAATTAGCAGATT
>Ga0210059_1004364_pt1 | contig 22798 bp, 13 predicted proteins | sample Ectturendosymbi2_FD_188042 | JGI IMG/M metagenome (GOLD analysis project Ga0210059, IMG submission 188042) | Ecteinascidia turbinata endosymbiont from Florida, USA - Sample 2 (SPAdes) (version 2) | ecosystem: Host-associated > Tunicates > Ascidians > Unclassified | place: Key West, Florida...
AATCTCTCTTGTCATGTACTTCTTCCCATAGTCTTGTTATGCCTTTTTTCCATGACCTTGTAATGACCTATTTTCTTGGTTCTCTCTCTTTCGTTCGCCTTTCAATGCATTGAGATTTGATCCCTTGTATTATATTTGGAACGCAAATCTGCGTGGCTTTAGTGTTTGTTATTTGAGTTGTAGCACGCATTGGTTTGCGCTGCTACACTGACTTGCTTGGAACGCTGCATCAGGTTTGGGCGCCTGGCCACCCTAACGTCCTCGGCGCGCTGTTAAATGTCGTCCCTTTGATATCAATGCGACGTTTTTGCTGCCTGTTGAAGTCGAAACAGAGATTAAAACTATCCATAACCAAACAGTGCTTTACTCTTCGTCGAACAAGATTTGCGTGACGGACTTTTACCCAGCTTCTATTATCGCATGGCAACAAAATGGTATTTCTTTTCGATAATGCTACTGTTCTTTTATTTCTCTCGCGCATGAGAACCACCATGCTTCGCTCAGATTAGGTAATGGCAAAACCAGTCGCTTTCGTTAGCACAGTTCTCGACTTGCCAGTAGGTTTTGCAAAAGCACCATATTTTGTTTCTAGTTTATATTTTTAGACTTGATGGCAACCTCGAAAGGATAACAGTAGAGAAAACAGGAATGCTTTGAGGAAAACGTGTGACTGATTCAGGATTTTAAACTCATCCAAAGCGAAAAATCAGTTTCAGGAATGTCGCCAGTGCAGTCCGTGAGTACGCAGCAGGTCTGAATCGTAGTTTTGCAAGATGAAGGTGAGTGGATGAGTCTCTTGCTGGAACTAATCCCCCCATAATGCGGCGTGAAAAATGGTACATCAAGAGAGGTTTGTTAGCAAACAACTTGCCGCTGTTTGGCGAAAATGCATTGAACATGCTTCATTAGCTCAAGGAATTTTGACCTAGCAGTGCAATTGTGTTCACACCGATAACTGGGACAACGCAACGTAGCATTGAACTACTGCGTGGAAGCACGATGTGCCTCAACACTCAGCTCCAACGCAGAAACGTTTTTGACAAATACCAGCTATCTACAGCTTGGTGTGAGTATTTGACCTTTCGAAATCATGACTACGATTCAATATTTTCAGTCAAAAAATTGGGAAACAAAGGCTCTGTCACTCCCACATGGATACACGTCTGGTAGTAGTTGCTGATGGCATTGTGGTTTGTAGTCCGTTTATTGCAATTGAAATGTAGTGGACTGTTTCACGCCATCAGCAAATTTAGCATGATTAGCTAAATGTGGAAACAACGAGATTCGTAGCTATTGGTTAGATTATTCCTCTCACTTCACAAAAATTTGAGCTGAAAAATAATCATTTGGTACAAATTTTAGCGTTTTTGCTGGTGACAGTGGTGTTGCATGGCTAAGATTGATAGATTTGAATCGGTAATATGCTGATTGTTACCAGTGTTTGCCGGCCCAAATAAAAGCATATCCATCGTCAGATCAACAGCACTTGTGGCGGCTTTAAGCTTGTTTATCGGAGTTGGTAGTGATATAGAAGGAATTGGAAAATGACTTGAAACTAGAGCATAGATTTGGAGTATTGACTGTGAGTTTTAATGGCTCAGCCCGCCTACTCCCACTTCTGTTGTTACAGGATTAGTGGGATTGATGCTGTTTGCTTCAAACTGACTGCGAAGTGCAATGTTGAAACATGTGAAATGGTTTGACAATTGATAGAAATTCTACCTTAATTAGTGGCGTAAAATGCATTTTTGGGCAATATACTTTAGGCTTAGTGTGATCTATTATACGATTATAACGTGAGATCGTTTTCCACGATATCCAGCAGAGCTACCCAAAATGCGAATAATGTCATAGGAAATGTCCTTTCATTCATGTTAGAATAGTCGTTTCAGCAATAACTATGCTTTCCATGCAGGCAACAACGTTGAAAAGAAGCGTTACACACTACAATAAAAAATGTCGAACTACGGAAACGTGACTGTTTTTCAGCAATTTATTAGACTCGTATCTTGAGTCTTGCGTTTTTACTTCAAAGTGTAATAAGAACCATGCATTCTACTCCTAACCAGGTCGGAAACACGTTTCAGACGTTTCTTTCTGATCTACGGATATCTAAAACAATATCTAACACTAGCACGCAGTATGCTTCAGGGCAGAGGTGCACAACTCGGTGTTCAATGACAATGTATCGGACCGTGCACATGTAATAAAATTTATAGCAGTCGAACTTTAACAAAAACTTTTCGTATACTGCATTAAGATGCTTAGGACAGTTGTTCTTGAACGTAAATTCTTAAACTGCTTTTGTCTGTAATAAATTTAACAACCTGTTCATCACATCAGGAAATCGGGTTTTGGCAATGTTTGATCTTTGTCAGGAGACTTAGAAAGTTATTTACCAACAAAATGTTTACCTTGTTCATATGAAAAATTCAATAAAAATGACCATTGCTAGCTTTTGTTTTTTGTTGCAAAGAATGCCAAGTCCTGGGATTTCATGCTGTTCAGTCAACTTTGCTGCTGCAGTCGATCCAGAAACAAGCTGCTGAAAACTGTTTCATCACTGAGAAAATTGCGCTAGCGAAAGTTAAACTTGGCTCAGATGGAAGTTCAGATGATTGATGTCTCTTGGATGGAGGTCGTTCGACGCACATCCTGTTGGACACGCATCTGAAGTGAGGTACTTTGCTGACGTTGTTATGCATATTGATTTGCAGCATCTTTGGTCTTATGTGGTTTGCGCCTCGTTGAAATCAATGTAAAGTAAACGAAGCTTCTCGAATAATCGCAGATGCAAAACAAGAGCTTCGCACGCCACCATTTCCTTTCAGTGCTGACACGAGTGAACTTTACTCGAGTGTCGACCAATCACATTTCACCGCATTGCTATTCTTGCACATGACAACTTCCTCGGCGAGGTTATCTTTCATTATTTATTGTACTTGTGACTTTCCATTGCCTTCCTGTTGTTCCACCATCGTTTCATTATTTATTGTATCGTTCGCAGCTTGATCAATTTCGATCTCATGACTGCAACTGCGCACAGTTTTCAACCATTTGTGAATTTTGAAGTAACCGAACATAACGTTACAAAAACTTCGTAATGTTATCATAATGTGCTGAACACCGCATGTTTGCGACATTTAATCAACCTGAAAAGTAAGAAAGCTAAACTGCTTCAATTGGAATGAAACTTGACAAACTTCCAAGTCCATTGAGGTGGATTGCTATCAAGTTTTTATGAATCTCATCTGATGCCACAAGTTAAAATGTTGTTGGTTCTGATACTCAAACACAGGTCAGAAGTTGTGAACTTTGCTTCAGCATTAATTTTGTAAAAATTCTTTATATCCTTTAAACTCTTGACACAATACCGAAGAACATTACGAATGTTCGCATGTTTGTGCATTTCAACTTTGCTGGTGATGTGAATTTTAGACATTGAGAACTAAAAATCCTGCAACAATTTTTCACATCCTTTTTTGAAAAGATTTTCAACTCAATTAATCATTTAATGAATATTATTCTGGCTTGTTGCAGTTTTGATTATAAATAAATCCGATGCGCTTCTTAACCATTGTCTGTCTATGTCAAAGAACAGGACAGTTGATATCTGTTAACCTGTTCGATTGCTTGGTGCAAAATAGAGTCCTGCGGGGGTTGAAATTCTTTGCCCGCTCCCCCCCGCACCCGCTAAGTTCAAACCCGACCCGAACATCGATTGCTCCGCACCCGCTAAATTTAAACCCGACCCGAACATCGATTGCGCCCGCCCCGAACTTTCTGTCGCAAACCCGCCCCTGTCCAAAAACTACTAAAAACTCATATCGCCTGAAGACAAGTTTAACAAGCAGCAAAACCAAGCCGGTCATTCTTCTTATTGGCAACCAAACCAAAACTTTTCCACAGATCTGATCTTTCGCAGTTAACAGATTTGAGGTGATAAAAAACAAGTTTCAGTCGAATTGTGACTAGCTGTGCGTTAAGCGTTGTCTTATCCATTCAGAAGTACTGCTAGACTGAATTATTCCTCACCAAGTACGACATTTTTCCAGACGTTGTCCTCTCAATGCAACATACGGGATCAGTTTCATTGCAATGCTGTTCTGCCTTGTACAAGGAGCAGTGGTGCACCAGTACTTTAAGGTATGAAGACTTTCTGTGCAACAACCTCCCAATTGCATTGCGGAAAATTATCCTGTTGACATTCAACCTGACTTGCTTGAACACTGCATCATCATTGTCTGTTATTTACTGTTGTTGCAGGTACCTTTGAAACTTACTGGTTTCTCACCTAAAACTGTCTTCAATTCGGTTAATATTTACGAAGTTTATATCCTTGAGTAAGCATTTCTCCCTGAGTAACCGACAGTAAATACCAAAAGTGGCTTTTTATGATATGAAATGTCCAAATCGACAAAACTGATACACTCTGTACGGCTCAAAACGATCTAGGGCTATGGCCTGCGAAAAAGTAACTCATAAACACATTTTACATCTACGTTTTTTTCCTGAATTTCTTAAGTTACATTTTCCAGATACAAAGACAAAATGTTGTTCATGCGCAATTTGATCGTGGTATGAAAAGCAGCACTAATGTTTGAAATGGTGACTCTGTTCAGATCCAATGCCATGGTTTTAGAAGATCAACTTCCATGCAGCTTTTTCTCGCTCGCGGTTTCGGATATTTTAAAAGATTTTTCAAAGTGAAAACTTTCATTGCATTTGCGCACCATGTGAAGGTTCAAAGTTCAAAGTTCAAACGGCCTCGATGAGCCGCCGCTGGCTGCTGTGACTTGCTAAAGTATTCAAACCACTCTCAGAATAACAACGCAGTGCTTGTGACGGCACAAGCTTTGTTTGTTGTTTATTTACTTGAACTCAGTTTAAATGTTTCACGATCAGCAACTTTAAACAGAGTGAGTGCAAGGACAACTGTGCACGCGCGAGATATCGTTTCGTTTCTGGGGGTGCCACAGTGTCCTGAGTGGAAAAATTCAAACGAACCGTAAAAAAACAGAATGCACCAAAATAGCCAAATATAAGATAATCACAAATCGACACGCGTACAGTTCGACAACACTTATAAAAGACGAGATATACATTTGCATAATAACGCTCATTTAAATAATAAACATCACGTTGGTCACGTTGGTCTTACTAAGGATTAGTAGGAAACAGCAAGTCTGGAAGTGTAAAATTATAGTGCGAAGTGTCCAACAAAACAATGTCAAAAAATCTGCCCAAAGCATCTTCTAAATCTGTTAAACCGACAAAATTAAATTGGTCACCAAGAACTCTTTTAATTAAATTGGTCACCGACACTAAGAACTCATTTGCCTATTTTCAAAAGAAACCGAATAGATTTAAAAAAGGGCCAAAAATTTCAGTTGAGAATGAAAAGCCAAACTTGCAAGGGTTGGTGGCGAGTCGTGTTTGGCAAATTTTCAAAAGATTGTGAACTTTTTCTAGTGGGATTGGTGAGATGACTAACTAAAAAAATAGATGATATTTAGCGTGCGCTAAGAACTTGCAATTTTAATTTGGTGGAGGAAAAATCTCTGATATTAGATGGGCATGCTCTGCTTACTTCAAGATTCAGAACTTCAATGACCGAACTTTGTGTCAACACAAAATCCTCATAGTGCCATTCATTACACATGCCTCGACAGTCTTCGTATGTATTTGCTCAATGTAGGAAACTTGTAGACAGTTGTTATATGCAGTTAAAGCAACGATCATGCTGCTAGCTGTCCTACCTTCGCACGGGATACTTATGAAAAATACGTCAGCGCCCACACAACACTCACTAAACATTCCCAGGAGCTGCTGTTGACACATGTGTTCCAAGATATATTTTAAAAGATGTGCTTAAGTTTTTTTTAACTTTATTAGAAAAAAATTTTTATTTTCTCACACTGTATTTTGTTTTCCTTTGGATTTCAGCACGCAAGTCGTGAAGTTTGAAGACGAGGTTTGAAAGGTTTGAGCCAGGTTAATAATTATGCATCGATGAAAAAGTATCTGCTATCAAATGGGCATGTTGTTTGCTTACTTTTAAGGTTCAGAACGTATGTGGCGGGATAACTTTGTGTAAGAACAAAACCTATTCTTGTTCACTGTTCACTATGTTAGGGTTCGGTTAAGTTGGAATAGCAGTGATCTGTCGGATGCTTGGGAGCGAATTCAGCTGTCAGCGTACTAGCTTTGCTTGTGTTGGAACAAGCTTTGTTTGTTGTCAACTGCTGTTCCAGCTTCAGCACAACTGCAACCGAACTCCAAACACAGAGAATGCGTTTCAACGTTTCAACTTTGGGAGGATGCGCTTCATTAACTGATCACGTGACTTGGCCAGAACGGGCGATTAAATCTTCGACCGTAACTGGCCAACCGAACACTAACACGGTGAACAATCAACTGAGCACGGCGATGGAAGCAAAGAAATAAAACGACGATACGCCACACCCTGCATTGGGGAGGATACGCTTCATCAAGATTTTTTAACTGCAGTTCATCAAGATTTTTTAACACGCTTCACAAGATATTTTTTTAACACGCTTCAATATTTTGTGACTGAAAATCAAAAAGAAGCAAACACCAATATTAGAATATGAAGCTTTGGTTGATACAGTTGCACAGCCCTGCATAGTGTGCTGCACTTTTGTGCAGTTCGTAGAATAAGGTTACTGCAACCTTTAGTGAGATTTTAGGAGATTCGAAGTTATCCTACCATTTTACGTTCTGAACCTTAAAACTAAACAAAGAACATGTCCGTTTGATAGTTGATATTTTTCATCAATTTATAATTGCAAGTTCTTTCATGCAGTATCATATATTTTCCACTTAATCATCTTGCCAACCTCACGAGCGAATAGTCACCACCTCTTCATCAAACGCCAGCACTGACTGTTATTCTCGCGCTGCCTTGGCTCGTTTCCACTCAGCTTCTCGACAGGAAATTACTGGGACGTGGAGGGCTTGTTCTGCTGATTAGTAAAACTTCGAGCACAGCGTGAAAACCAAGAACGCGGCCCATCTACCGTGCGACTCATCTGGGGGTTTGACCTGAGATGAATAGAAGAATCCTGTCCATTGCAAACACGAAAGGGCAAGAAATATTTAGAGTGATTTTAGTGTAAGAAATATTTAGAGTGGTTTAAGGGTAAGAAATTGAAGAACGCGGCCCATCTACCGTGCGACTGATCTGGGGGTTTGCCTTGAGATGAATAAAAGGATCTTCTCCATTGCAAACACGAATATAAACCAACTATGAACTCAATGCATAAAACGACCAGATCCCATCTAAAAAATAATCCTGATGAGCGATTTGATGTTGCCACCGTGTTGACGTAACGATTGTAATCATAACATATTTAGACTACAGTGCTTATAGTGAGGGGTTTAATGGACGAAGTATATCGTTTATTTCAACCTATCTGTTTGAAAACGTTTTCTTTTCCATTAATAATATGCTAAAGTGTACATTTTCAAAAACATGCCTTAGCAGGAGGTGGAATAGAGCAGTCGACACCATGTTTCAGTGTTGCACTGTATGGATAAATACTCATTGTATGTTCAATTGAGACGCTGCGGAAATACAGTGATTTGTTCGTTAAAAGTGCAGATTCTCCCAGATCGGCATAATGCACTGAATTGCATGTTTGTCGCCATGTCTTCACCCCAGTGCTCAATGGGACAACGAAAACGTTCTTTAAATTACTTGTATCATACACACAAATGAATTCTGGGGAAAAAAGCAGAGAAAATGCAAATTTTGTCATTTGGAAAGGAAACGTGTAACCCTATAACTTTGCTTCATGATATATGGAAGTATTTTCTGGTCGGTTAATCGTTTCGCTTCACTTTTCTCATTCTCAGTGTGAATCGATATTAAGTAATAAGTTCTCTATACTTTGAAATGGTGATGATTGAACTTGAATATATATTTCTTCGCCCTTGCGCTCCTGAAGCCTCAATATTCAACATAAAATTGCTTGTTACGTGTTGTTTTCCTGAAACAGTTTGTATTCAAGTCACTGCTCTCCACAAACTCACGGATTTGAATCAATCCGCGTTTTGTTAAAAAATCCATCGCGAATGTCTAGTTTCCCCAAAGTGACTGTGGCAATGCTGCGTTTTGGATTTACAACTTGATCTGCCAAGAATTGCAGCAATATACCCGTGGTGCAGTCTGTTGAATTGCGACAATATACTCGTGATGCAGTCTGTTGAATTGCAGCAGTATAATGCAACCATCTCTTCAAAAATATTTAACAAAAGTTATTTTATTAGTTGGTTTATGAGGACATCACTTATTCGTTGTGTTCAATAAAGAGAGATTTCATTAATTTAACAAATCACAGGCAAATCTGGAACAACTTCCAGCAAGCAAGAAAAATTCTCATCAGCAATTTATCGCAGTGCAAAGCGATTCAGGAACAATTGACCTGCAATCGTGAACTGACGTTCCTTCCAGTGACGTGTGTTGTCCGAAATATCTCAGAATGTGTTCATCGACAATGAAGGTATTTGTTTCCATGGCAACAATTTGCTGCGAAAAAAACGCTGAACAGGCTCGAGTAGTAACATTTACTGCGAAAAAGTAGCTCTCAGCAGCTCATTTAGGAAAACTATAAAAAGGATGCGTTTGAAAAGCGATGCAGTAGTTGAGCACAGAGGAGATATGGGTTTAAAAGTAGCCACAGTGTTAAGAATGGGTTGAATGCTTGTTTAATAAGAGTTTTGTTTCTTTACAGGAAGGTTTGTGAAATGATTTGAATGGTGTTTTTTGCTTCTTTTCACAAAGTCAAGTTAAAACAATGTCAATGGTTGTCATGGGATGATATTAATAAAAACAAATGTTGAACCTAATTTTTTGAACGCGTTTTTACAGGTTTCTCAGGAATTTCAAGTAATTCAAAAGATATGAACGTTTTACTTTTCCAAGTAAGCTTTTATCTGATTATAGCTTATGTTAATTGTCAGGATTGCAGATGCATGTCGGTCTGTGATTCTGGAGAGCAATCCTCGCCTAAGGGGCAGTTTTGGGTCAACCGAGGGGCTGATCGCTCTGATCAAGTAAGAAATGCCGGCGTTCCGGGAAAAAGAGGACCCCCGGGACCCGTCGGGCCACCTGGATTGCAAGGTCCGAAAGGTGTAAAAGGCGATCCAGGTTCTACAGCAGGCGTTGAAGCTTTTCAACAAAAAACACAGAACATTATTGATGGTAAGCAGCTGGAGATAATACCTCTTTGTTTATGATATTTTGATGTCACTTATGATAACATTTGAAACATTGTTACATCACTAGATGGTTTATGAAAAATCACTACTTGGTTCAAATGTCTCAATACTTCGACATCAAAACTGATACTTATTAGATAAAATTATCCAAACCGATCTTTACTTACTGCAGATCAATTTCGTGAACTGTGGAAGAATAATTAGTTGCGCGCAGCTAAGTTTCAAAACATAGTTGTTTGCAAAGATCGATGTAGTAATAAATGTAAGAAACGCCAATGCTTAAGTTGAAAAACTCATTTACGCATGGGTCAACGTTCATTCTTCTGGTTGTTCGCTTCTCTACTCTTGCTTTAGCCTTCTACCGTTTCGGCCTCAACAATTGCTAGAAGATGTAAGGGCGAAGGATACGTAGTGTTTCGTGAAATCGATTTCACATAAAAAAACATTTGTTCCATTGATTCGTTTGTGTTGCTAATGGCTTGAACATAGGTGCAAGTTGGGACTTTTGTGAAAACCTGGGGTTTTTAGTTGAAATCTCACTGTTTTGCAAATGGATTTTAAGAACTGCGTGTGTCTCGAGCCTGTACAGGAATATGGATGTAAAAATAAAAACAGTAGCTGTTTTGTTTCTTCAGCTTTTAACCAATCCCTCTCATCACTTCAATCAAAGATGAAGACTGCAAACGAACAATTGCAACTGTTGCTAATTCCAAAATCGTGCGAAGAATCCATAGTAAACGGAACGCAGAGATTAAAATCGGGAGAAGAAGTGTATTGTCATAATGGGTGGCAAGTAAGTTGAAGGAAGTGGATCTAATTAACTACAAAAAGATTTTCATACGAAAATAACGCTTTGGGCATGTGAGGTGCACAATGCTTACACCAGTAAATCCTGGCAACCTCGAAGTTTTTTATTTAATATCAAGTCTCGCTTCGATGAAGGGAAAATTACTTTACGGTGATGTTGAAGAGTTCTGAGATATACATGTTGCTTTATAAAAAAATACCGCATTTAGGAAAAGTAATTCATTCGGCATTGTCGTGCAATTCACAAAATGCTTCGGAGGTGAAAACCTAAACAAACTGATCAAAGTATTTGTTTCCTGGCTGATCTTGCATCTTTCAAAAAATAAGGAAAAATTTTCAGCATAAAAAGTAGCTTTTCTTCACCCCAAAGCAGCTTGCTGATTGGTTAAATACAAAATATTCAATTTAGATTTCATTATTTGAGGCAAGGGTTATCAACATGCTGATAGTAAAAACTAATGAATGCAAAGTTATGTCTGGCTTGACATCACTTCTCGTGAGACTATAGGTAATCTACTAAATTTCAATAACGAAAAAATTACAAAATTGTTTCAGATACTTTTGATCGTTTGTTACAATTTCCTGCATTTCTTCTTTCTAGGTTTTTCAACGACGATTTTCTGGTCAAGTGAGGTTTCACGATAGAACTTGGAACGAGTACAAACGAGGATTTGGAAATTTATCCACTGAATTTTGGATTGGTAAGTCAATTAAATTAAATGACATTCAAGTTCTTCCACAAGCATTGACACGAAAAATGTTTTTGTTGAGTGCCATTGCTCACCGTCTCGTATGATGACGTATTTCTATTCCCAAAACTCCTATAACATGTTTCAGGTCTTGAGAAACTTCACATCATCACTGGAAACAAGCAATGCAAGCTTCGCATTGAATTGGGTGGATTTGATGGAAGTTCTGCTTGGGGGGAATACAAGTGGGTGTAAAAATTGATATTAGCGACTTTCAGTAATTTCGCTCACTTTACTTTGTTGAACAGTAGAAATTATTTCACTCTGCGTATTTTGTGATTTGATTTAACATCTTTAAAAAAAGTTTGTGGGCAAGCTTCCCAGATTTGCGCTTTCAGGACAAATTTCTGAAATCTGGGCTTGTCTCAAGTTGGTTGGGGTTAAAAAACTTTGGCTTACACCGAAAACGTTTCCTCTGAACAGAAATACTACTATTCCATTTGTTTCGGCATGGTGTTTGCAAAATTTTGTGATAAATGCTATATTAGACCGACGCCCACCTTCTTGTGCAGGTAAGATTTGATGGATGCGAGGTTCGAAATAAAAGTTTTTGCTTAATTCACTGGAAATTCGTGCACTGTGAACCGGAGGTGGCAGGAGTCAAAGTTTGTTTTTTTCTGGCCGTTACATACAAAATTTGGTCTTTTTCTTGCCATTTTAGCACGACTTGGATTTTAATTGAAATTTTTATCTGGCAACCCTGTTTATGAGCAAGTAAATGTTCTTCGAACAAGATACGACCTGGTATCAAACAAGAGCAAAACCATAGCTCCTTTGTGAAAACTATTGGTTTATTTGTTGGTTCAAACGATATTACACAGTAGACGTAAACTTGAAAAGCAACGCTAGCTTTTCATTGTTCTCAACTAGTTTTGTTTCTTTTTTTTGTGAAAAGAAACAAAATATTGGCCTTTAAGGCTAGGGCCCAAGTCCTGACAAAAGAGGCCAAAAAGACCAAAACGCATCCCACTTTTGACGCGATCCACGAAAAACTGAAATGCACAGCTTTACAATTTTTTTCCGAATTTTTTGTTTTAATCTACAAGATTTTCCGCATGTTTAGAGGATTTGAACAACTCTATAGCTCGATCGGCTGGTGAGTTATGACCTGCTCAACTTGGGGATATCCCGATGCTTGAAGGCTTTTAATTAATTTGTGTGCTCCATTTTGCATTATGCACTTTCTGAGGAGAACCACTGCTGCAAACCAGTCTGACGTAGCGACAAATTTCCTTTGTGACATGAATCTGACGTCTGTATACGTTTTTCAATGAACAAGGAATGCACTTGAATGCAAAAGGTGTACAATTCCATAATGTGTGTTTTAAATAAAGTAAACAACTTTGCTGATGTCTATTGTGGAATGAATCTGACGTATGTATACGTTTTCCAATGAACAAGGAATGCACTTGAATGCAAAAGGTGTACAATTCCATAATATGTGTTTTAAACAAAGTAAATAACTTTGCTGATGTTCATTGTGGAATGAATCTGACGTATGTATACGTTTTCCAACGAACAAGGAATGCACTTGAATGCAAAAGGTGTACAATTACATAATGTGCTCAACAAACTCAATAAGATTACTGATGTTTGTTGCGGGATTGGAAACGCGTCATCAAAGATGATGACGAAATCATTTGTTAAGCAGAACCTTCAGGATCGCCAGCCAATCGACTCACTACGCGTTGAACTTCTCCCGTTTCCATGGCAATGCGGGAGACGCAATGAGTTATTCCGGCGGACTCAACCTCAACAACCAACCTTTCACAACTGTAGATCAGGACAATGACAGGTAATGTACTACGAAGGTTCACACTTCACGTTTTGAAATGAACAGTGGTGACCACAACAACAAACCTTTCACAACTGTAGATCAGGACAATGACAGGTAATGTACTACGAAGGTTCACACTTCACGTTTTGAAATGAGCAGTGGAGTCCACAACAACAAACCTTTCACAACTGTAGATATGGACAATGACAGGTAATGTACTACGAAGGTTCACATTTCACGTTTTGAAATAACAGTGGTGACCACAACAACAAACCTTTCACAACTGTAGATCGGGACATTGACAGGTAATGTACTACGAAGGTTCACATTTCACGTTTTGAAATGAGCAGTGGTGACCACAACAACAAACGTTTCACAACTGTAGATCGGGACAATGACAGGTAATGTACTACGAAGGTTCACGTTTTGAAATAACAGTGGTGACCACAACAACCAACCTTTCACAACTGTAGATCAGGACATTGACTGGTAATGTACTACGAAGGTTCACATTTCACGTTTTGAAATGATTTTTCGACAGAGAAAAAATATTTAAATCTACCAAGAACTGTGGTCTTCATTTAAAGGAATATTGAAAAAGGATAAACAACTTAATAAAAAAAGTTGGAATTTAGTCAAACTGCAACAAGGATAAAAATCCCAATTAGATCATGTTGGATGAGAAAGCAAAGTAATTTCTCATTAAGAAGCTTTGCTTTTGAAGAACAGATCACAAACGATTCGTTCAAGTGTTTTTCAATGTGATTTCTGGCTTCACTTAAACGTGACGTGTCAATGTTTCATCCTCGTTGTTCAACTCTTTTATTAATTTTAGATGGTCCGGGTACAACTGCGCTGCCGTTCGTGGTGGTGGTTGGTGGTACAACAGCTGTTCTTATGCTCAACTGAATTCCCGATGGGGAGGAGAGTCATCGCGAGGGATGTTCTGGCACACGTGGAAACAATATACTAGTTTGAAATCAAGCATGATGATGGTGCGATGCAATGTGTGATTATTAGATGGCTGTTGATGGCTCTGTGCTCTGAATGTGAATATAATCGATGGAAAACTCGCCCTCCCGTTAAATCAATTTGTTGTGTTCAAAGATTATGTAGAACACGTGTGCTGCGAAATTTTACGTATTTAAATCCTTTGGGAAATAATGTAATAATTTTTCCACGAAAAGGTAAAAAAAAGGTAAAGGAACGAAAATAAATAATGTTCCACGAAAAGGTAAAGGAAAATAGTGTCATACAAATATTCAAACATGGCGCGAACTTGTTTTAGTCTCCGCTGGAGACATGCTGTGTTTCTGCCTTGGCAACTTTGGCCATGTAAAGGAAAATGTTGTCATGAGCCTGAAATTAACTAAAGTTCGTGGTCACACTTGCCACTTGTGCATTGAAAAAATATTTGCGCAAAAAAATCTTTTTTTATTATTTAAGTGCGTTTGTTAGTTTTTGACGCCCGAGCGAATAAAATACTTGTACAGTGAGAAACTGTTAACTGGCTCTGATTGATGCGTTGACTTCAGTCTGATAGTTCATTCACTCATGTCGTCAATTCAATTGTTAGGTCACAGTATGGGACGACCTCACCCCTGGGTGTTTCATGCGCCAAAAGTCCTATTGGGGGCAGGTGCTGGCTTTAAACGGGCCTCATTTTTAATCCCGAACACGGCCCGACCCCGAAATAAACTTTTTGAAGCGCGATTTAGACCGAAGTCCAAATTTATCATGTGAGTGAGATATGTGCATAGCTTGTTTGTCAACGGTAATGCTACAGAATGTAATGTTTATCAAGAAGAAAAACTATCAAGGACGGCGACATGGTGCTGCAAAACGAACTATCCAGAATAGCGCCAAAGGCATGAAAGTCGGTTTATGGGTCATCGTTTCTTAAAACAAGCCAAGAATCGCATAAGTGATTGATCTTTTCGAAGCAACGCCATCGCGCGCTAATTTCATCACCGCTGTCGCCTTCTCAAAAAGAGTGTGAGACTAATACCGAGCAGAGAATAACCGAACCCAGCTGTGTTTGCAAGTAGAATTAGCTGAAGAAAAATCGCCATCACTTCACTCACAAAACTCAACGCATTAAGCAACAAATGTGCGTCACGGAAGAAAAAAATCGTTATTCTTAGCGTTATTAAAAAATTTTGTGTGCAGGCCCGCAATCGGCCCGAAACATTTTGATGAAATTAAGCCTGGCCCGACGTTCAACCAGGGACGCCAGAATGGGGGTGTATTACTGGGGCACTGCCCCCCTGCCCTTTGAAACGGGTACAACGGGGGCACAGGTGTTCTTCACAAAACAGTACCACAAGCAATTCCGTAATTGATCAGGATCGACTTGAAACAAATTTATTGCAGCTAATCGCGCACACCTAAAATTCAGAATGGTTTTCTATAAATTTTGTTATTAGTTTTGAGGTCAACATTGTTGCTAAACATGTAAATGCGAAAAGATCAACTATCATGGGTGCACTTTTGCACTGAACCCAAGCAAACAGTTTTGAACTCGTGGCAAACAGTTTTGAACACGACAAATATTTGAATTGTTTGGTAATGTTATGACAACAAAGTGATTGCTTTAATTAATCGCCGTGAAAACGCATTGTAAATGTTTAAAGAAGTTGTCAAGCAGAGGGTTGAAGACGTGCACACTATTAAAAGAGTTGGTGCTTAAGAGAGGTAATCTACGATAGAAAGTGCTGTTTGCAGACACACAGCATTAAGCACCATTTGAAACAAACAAGAACAATTGCTAAATCAGTATCAAGTGCCAGTGAAACATGAAACGTGGCACATTTTTATGACGACCAAGCAATCGTCTTCAATACGCGCCAGTAAGCTGGGCAAACTTCAAGAAAACAGTGATCTTCATTACGTTTTGTACAGTTTTGTAAACATGAGACAGACAATGTTGTGTTACACAGAAGACGCGCCTGTCCATCTGGAAGGCTGGACTTGGTAGACAAAAAAACGATTATTGCAGCCTTACCAGTCTCAAGCTAGCGATCAGTGGTTGAGTGCAAAGAAAAGCTCCACGCACGATGCTGCCACTGATATTACCGCTGCTTCGCTTTTACCAGTAGTAGCTGTGTGGCAATGGCGCAAAGTAAGAGGAAATGTGTGTTTGTTGCTAAATTTCATACCAGTTCTTTGAGCCAGTACAATGATGTCTTTATGTTGGCGGTGAAACATGATTGAAAAGTCTTCGCCAGTGTGAAATCACGAATAGTGAATTTTAAAACAACATTTTGGTATCAAGGTGAAAATATGAAAAATATGAAATTAATGAATATTTCTTTGAAAATATTGAAAATATTCGTTGAAAATATTCAATGAAGGAAGTTTTGTTTTACTCGCTTTGGAACGTCACGAGTGGTCTGCGACGCTCATCTCCCCTTGCTCTGCGCAGTGGGTCACGTGGCTACTTTCGCAGTGAATGTTGCACGGGTGGCAGGTCAATGAAATGCATGAACACTAAAATGACTGAAAGATTGTCGGATAAAGACGTTCTGCCAATTTTTCTAGTTAGAAAAATGTCGATTAGCACTTTGATCTTTTCGCAGTGCTGGCGATGCTGTGACTTTTTTTGGTTGCGAATATTTGCTAATTGTGTTGTTCGTAAAAACGCACTTACAAACCTTCTGCGTAAGGACATGATGAGAGACACTTATGAAGCTCACATCAACCACCTTGCCTAGTGTTGGAATATATTATTTGAGAATGCGAAATATAGGAACGGCATTCACATTTTTAAATTTTGACCAATCAAGGTCAACATGTTGGAGTGTTTTCAGCGCAGCGATAGCTTAGTCAAATGTGGCACATTGTTCAGAAGAAGCTGTTTTTACCCTTTTAATTTTCTGCCCAAAAATTTTTTTCTCTACCGCTACTGTTGACGAAGTAACATAATTTGCAAGTGGTTTTTAATACAGCATCTATCAATCATACGTTTAACGACCAAACTTCTTTTCACATTTGAATATGCGATTGTCTGTGAGCAATAAGAAGATCTTCTGCATTGTTACATAAATTTCTCCGCAACAGTATCAATATTTTTATTTAAAATTGAAATCTTCACGACATTTCTGAAATTCCAACCCTGTTTGGGATGTAATGAAAAGTCTAGTATGTGTTGTTTCAAACATTTATTATTACACTCAGTATATATCAAACTGTCCACGAAGCAGATTGCTGAAAGCGATAAAATCTCGGCATGTGCTGTTTCACAGACCAAGACTCAGTTCACACCTTGGGTTTTTGCAGCTAAGGTTTCTGTACATGGTTAAAAAAACAACAACAAAATCGCTGGTCTTACCCGAATACTGACAGTCCAGTGATTTGTACAAAACTAACCAGACCGTTTCATACTCATTCGGATCCTGAATCTTTACTTTGCGGAGGTCATCCATCAAATCTAAGATATCGTCCGTCATCCAGTTTTGCTTCCTCCGCCTTTCCTCGGCACCACCTCATTCATCGCTTCTTCCATACTCAACTTCAGACTCTTCCATTCCTTGTCTATTTCCTGCTCTACACTCTCGCATTGTTCGGTCTCTTCTAGCATCAGTTCCTGGTGCTTACATATACCTGCATCTTAATGCATGGAATGCTGTCATGACCATCTGATGTTGACTGGTTGCTTCCATCACTTATTGGCAGATGCCAGGCTCAAAGATGAAAAGGTAAGTGCTACTTACTCTGGTACGTGATCAGCATTTTTCAAAATAATGCTTGCTGTATTGCTGTGTTTTTTCAATATCTTGTAAGAGCGCATGGGGAAAAACGTAGGTGATAGTTTAAATGAAAATTTGCCACTTCTGTGGAGGTGTTCATCATCACGACATTTATCTGAAGTTGTAACTTTCACCTGTTTTGTTGCTTTGCCAGTATTTTGTTATCCATTTTATCAAATCTCAACCAAAATGATAAATTTCTAACAGTTTATATCACTAATATCAAAGTTGTGTTTGCCATCATATATGTCTGGTGTTGAGCAGTGCATTGCAGATGAATTTGTTCCTATCGGAAAAACAAGTATTGAAAAACACAGTGAAGCAAAATTGAAACATTTCAGGATTGCCAGGTAGAAGTCAGATTTTGGATCAAAAGAATAAAACAATTTTTGTAAAGCTTGTTGGATTCTCCTCCATATAGCAGATACTTCGCATATTTTCAAAAATATTATCTTGTGCGTCTTAACACTAAAGCAGAGTTTCTCAACCTTTGGGTCTCCGAAGAAATTTCGATGGGTCACACCTTGGTATTATTGAAATTGAGTTCGTTTTACTTCGTTCGAAAACGTAATTACCTCTCTTGAGCTACAAAAGTCATATTATACTCTCTTTAATCATTACGTGTTAGAAATGATTGTAGTGTGGAGATTTCTACGTAGCTTACCATGTTGTTGTGCACATCATAGATTACTGAAGGCATTTTGATGTAGACAAGCAGCTCTTGTCGCCATGAAAAGAAAACCTAGAAGCAGGCTTTAATCAAGATATCTTGATCTGTGCATTGTCATGTGTTGAGCTTTAAATATATATGCTTTCAAACAACAAATAGTCTCAGTTTTTATTTCTTCTCTTTACATGTGCAACAGTTGTTGCATAAGAGCAATTGTACAGTCTGTGGGTCTCGGACCTTCTGTTTATTTGTTAATTTTGCCACATACTTGAAAAGGTTGACAACCCTTGCACTAAAGTTACTTTAGATTGTTCATAACAATAGTTTTACTGGTGCACGTTCGAATCTAGATTTTTATTTGCTGCATTGTGGTTACTGCACAAATTCTTTGCTTTTGTACCTTCTTTTCAGGAGGAAACGTGAAAATACATACATTTTGTACCATCACTCTCAATAGTGGCATTTTGTACCATCACTCTCAATACTAAATGGCTCATTCTGTCATTCGTTGTATCTGAATCAGGGTCTGTTACAGTCATCCATCACGCAGATCTCCTTTCTCCAGTGAACAACTGCATGTGATTGTCGTTTACATTTACACACACTCCACGTACTTAATTGGCAACCAGCAAGCTTTTCACCGGGTGGTTATGTGCGTAGTTGAAAAAACAGATAATAGTATAAGTTTATGCACAGCAGTAAAACAAAGTGTGTCCAATCCTCATGAGAGAAGTCCCTCATTCACCACGAAGCTCAGCCTGCTGCAGCACTCCAATCACACCAATTATAGTTGACATCGTCTTTGCTTCTGCTAAAACAAGTAAAAAATGACATGTTTGTTACATGCATGTTACTGCTGTTTGTTTGCCACACAGAACAAAAAAAGAATTTAGATTTTACGCATCATTCTGAACTCTGTCAGCTATGATAAGTGAAGCGTACTGTTTTTTTGTTGTTTTTGCAAAACGAGCTTTATAAAAGTAACTCAGCCCGGGCAATCACTGCTCAAGCTGCAGCATCAGCACAAGATAGATACTTTTTGCAATTCATTAGATACCGACAAGTCTTTGTTTGACCCACGTGGCCGTTTGACTTGACTCTGTTCGCTCCAGGCCACAACTGGCTATCCTGCAGAGTGAACATCATTCAAAGCTCCTGCATTCACAACCTCGCCGTGGAGAAAGCAATCTCGGAGTTGCCAGTCGAACAAACAATAATAGAGTGACGTCGGTGAGTGACATCTAACAATGCTTTTTCTTCTGGTGAAGAGTTGATTCTGCTTGCTGTAATGTTGACGACGAGAGTGATATATCATCGCGTGACCTCCATTGATACTTGCTGCCAAAGTGTGATGGTAGGCCATGGCATCAGGGTTCACCTGACTCGCCAAGGCATTGCAAAAAGAGCTATCTTTCGTAAAGGAGTAACAATGGTACGTTTGTGCATTAGACCCAGACTCAGCTGGAGAGATTTACAGTAAATTACTATCCAAACTCCTGAAAATTCCGTCTTCGGTAAACACGAAGTTGAGTGTGTCACTCTTGTATACGGAAATTTACATGTTATTCTTGTAAACCAGTTCAATTATCGTTTGTTCTTGTTTTCATAAACAGGATAAACAAATGAAGATGTAGATATTTAACGATCTGATTAATTCTCTTTCTTTATTAACTCTGATCACATTGAAAACCATAGCAAGTCCATTTCCGGATAACAAGCGCGGCACAAACAGAAAAAAACAACTTCCTTTGTTACGACTGTTCGAGACTCCAAAGCAAATGAAGGTCTATCCCAACATCGTGTTCGCAGACGCAAGACGGCGACATAAAATTTAAATTGTTACTCAACTCAGCGTGAAATGTAGCAGTTAAACAAGGCGAAGGAAGAGTTCTCGCTGTGCGCCATAACAGATTGCGTTGAGAGGTCGATCGCCAAGTGTTACTTGGTCGTTCGCGCTTGATTTTGCATTGAATTGACAAGATATGTATTTACGTCCTCGCAGAACCTTATTTGCTTTCTTTTCGTCAGTAGTGCCGTGAGCGGGTTGGCTTCTGACTGATCCATTAACTGTTCTCTGCGTTATATTTGCTGCTTCATTGTCATAAAAGACAAGTCGCTGTTTGTGTTAATGGTCGCTAGATATTGCCGTGTTGCGTCAGTAAAACCAGTACAGAACTCGAGGCATTAAATAGTACAGTGTCACCTTTCGAATCCCCTGCCTGTTTCGTGTCTCTAACAGCTGCGAACCTGAGTAACGCCTTCATCATCGCATAGGAGAGCGGGAATCAGATTCACAGCTCGTGCTTGTATGTTACAGAGTGAGAGACACGTCAACAATATGATACTCAAGTTAGGCATTTTGGATTTTGTGACTTTATTACCGACCAGTCGATAACGAGTTACCAAGAAATTTTCTAGTTGATCCCAGTCGAAGACAAGTTTGTTTCCTATGAAATAGACTGTTAGCCTACACAACACACACATATGCCACTCAGCACAAGTAAGCAGTATATCAGCATTATCAGATTAGCTACTTCCACTCCCCAGGAAAAAAATTATGATGAAGTAACACGAGTTATCATTGATTGTGATGAGTACAGCACATTCTGACAAAATAATTTTGATTTTTTGTGCATAATAAAAACCATAGCAAAAGAAAACACTACCAACATCATTTGTGACATCTTGAATCACTTGCCGGTGTCAAGTGAAATTTCTGACTTCACACCATGTATGCATGAACAGGGTAATATTGTGCATACGAAATACACTGATAAAACTGATCATTAGGGGTTAGGTATTCGTGTTTAGGTAAGTGTGTCGTGTTAGGGTTTGGGCTAGGGTGAAAAAAAGAAATATAATTGAGGTCAACGACCAAGTGCGAAAATTTTCAATGGTTAAAGTTATTCCTGTGCTGTAGCTTGTTGCGTGCTGTGGCGGCAGGTAGATGGCGTCACACGTAAATAAATGGTCCCCGCTAGATGGAGCCCAAAAGTTACAAGTTACTGTGATAGTCACCACAAGCTAATTATCGTAGTTCACTTTTCCCTATATAATGATAGTGCAACCTAGTAGTCCCAGAGTGAACTCGTTGAGGAAGCTCTATTGCTGTTGGTTGCTTTCCTGTTAGTTGATGTCCCGAATTGCCATCTTTCTCTTGTGCTTGCTTGCGTAGTTAAAAGCGATGCAGTCAACTGCAACAGTGCACCTGACATCCAAGTAAAATTTAATTTGCACAGTACACATCAAAACAGTAATTGCCAGACTTAATGACCTTATTCTGAGAAGCAAAATAACTAAGAAACAATAACAGGTCAGAAATTTCGCTTGACGCCAGGAAACGTCGTAAAAGAATTCAAACAAATATCCTAATCCAGTTATTTTTCAAAAATAACTATCAAAATCTAATCCTGGTCCGAAAAAATCGCAATTATTGTTGCAACCTTTCAGGTGGCGTTGGGTTAAATGTGTGATTCATAAGGAACAGGATGTGCGTGAAACCATACATATATGTGGCACGAACAAGAAATAATAGAGTGATCATGGTATGTGAACTCTATTGTTGCTTGCTGCGACGGTACGAAAATTTGCGTACATGCCGCTCAGGATTTCCGATCGCAACAGTATCCTACAGGCTTTCCAATCCTGTCCATCAGAGATGAGTGGACTGTGAAATGTTTCAGTCCGAGTCCAATCCTGATCCCCAAAAGTTGAATCGAATCCAGTCCAGATCCTCAAAATTTTTGAAAATCATCAGTCCGATCCAGTCTTGATCCGGCCATATAAAACCATGTATTTCATTTTGTCTCATGAGGCAAAATACCCTCGTAACTCAAAATAGGCACAACCTCATGAAGCAAAATAGACACTACCGTTTGAAATTTCCAAAATTTAATAAGGCAGTGTTTATTTTGCCATCAGAGGCAGAAGCACTGCTGGAGATATTTGCCATTAGGTGAACCCAGTGAATTGGTCAATTGACAAGGATGATACACTTGGGTTAGTGCATACTGATCTCCGTCACATGGCCTAAAACACTGAACCTGGACCCAAAACCTAAACCCCAAAGCTAAACCCATAACTTAAACCCATGAATCAAACTCAAACCCAAAAGGTAAACAAAACCCTAATACTAAACCTTAAAACGAAACCCTCAACCTAAACCTGAATCTTTTCCAAGAGTGCATAAAAAGCTCTCCCGTCAAAGGTGTGATCTATACCAGCTAAGCCAAAGCAAAGGGTGAGAGCAGAACTGCTGAACACACGCACAGCAGGCATAGACACTAACACCTTCACTACGTTCACCTTGTTGCGAACTTAACGTTATATGTGGAGTGTGGACAAAGTTGGATGCATAGCAAAATCGTCCCAGCAGAGCAGAGGTGACGAACATGCAGCCCGCGGGTTGCATGCGGCCCGAAAAAGAATTTCGTGCGGCCGGCGAAGCATTCAGGCGAGACCAGCAGTCTTGAAGTTTTTATTGCTTTCGTTTGTTGTTTGTTTCTCTTAATGAACATTTTTTTCGTTTTAACAGGTTTCGTAGTATGACTAAAAAGTTGTGTAGCCCGCTTAGTCAGCAGTAACCGACAAAGTGGCCAGCGATAGAAAATACGTTCGTCACCCCTGTAGTAGAGCTTTTGCCACTGATGGCAAAATATACACTACCATTTAAGCATAGTTAAAGGCCACAAAGATGGCGGCAAGTAAATCAGTCACAGTTTATTGACGGGGAAACTAGTTTCGCGTTTTCCAACGCATCATCAGTCCTTATTCAAATAGAAGCTACGGATTCTATTTGAATAAG
>Ga0210059_1004365_pt1 | contig 22795 bp, 14 predicted proteins | sample Ectturendosymbi2_FD_188042 | JGI IMG/M metagenome (GOLD analysis project Ga0210059, IMG submission 188042) | Ecteinascidia turbinata endosymbiont from Florida, USA - Sample 2 (SPAdes) (version 2) | ecosystem: Host-associated > Tunicates > Ascidians > Unclassified | place: Key West, Florida...
TTGCTGAAAATCAACATAGGAATATAATAATATAGTTGCATTCTTGTATCGCCTCTGAACCACAAAAACTTTTCAAACGAGTATTTTATTTGAAACAAAAAAATTTCATCACGGGGGGCCCCCTTGCAGCGGGGGCCCCGGGGCAATTGCCCCCGTTGCCCCCCTTAATCCGGCCCTGAGAAGAGTGCAGCTTACATAATTTTAAAAAAAATATCTTGCTTCATTAACAATACGCTTTCGACTTTTCAAATAGTGATTTTCACTTTCTTTATGTCAAGACGCGTGAATGAATATGCTTTTTTAACTGATCCCTTCGACAAATGTCTTCACAAGGATTCAAAAATACTTTCTTCGGAATGTTGACTAATTACTATACCATTTTATGTGATGAGAATTAGCAAGACATGTGCATCATTACGCTGCGTTACTTTCAGGGACGGTTTTGCGGAGATCAACGACCAGGGGATTACGTATCTCACGGTAAGTTTGCCGTTTCTATTGTTATTATAAGAAAAAAACTCGTTTGCTGGGCGTGCGCAACACAGTGGCAGGTCATAGGTTTGAAAATGGCACGGGAGCGATCAGGTTGAAGGCGATTTTTCGATTTGGCGTAAATCACAAGAATTCGGGTTTGTATCGTAATATGTTAAATGAGCAAGATCATTCACGTGCAACCAACTGCGGTCAGAAACTAATAACAAAGTGACCACTACACCTCTGGTGACTTATGCTTCATCTCTGTCACAGGACCGAAGCTATTATGAGAATAATGCTGTAGGACGTATGCTGCTATACGTGCATCAAATATTGTCAGCAAACTAAAAAGATCGGAGCTGACCTTGGTTTTTATGTGGAAAAAGTGACAACTTGTGTTTCGACAAAACAGTTAGAGTACGGCTGTGGTGCCGGTTTTGCTAACATTGGAGAATGTGCTACTTCCGTTGATGATTCAGTGATATGGATGACTTCCTTTGTTCGATAAAATGACGTTGGAAGTTACATTGATTTGATTTCTAATATTAATGACTTAACAAAACGTGAGTTACTAGAGAGACCCTGGAGAGTCCCACACGATTTTTTATCTGCCAATTTTAACTCATCATGAAAAATGAAAGGATGAAAACGATGCTTGAATCAGTCTTATTTGGATGAATTCCCATGGCTGCTGTATTCTGATCTTAAAAAGGATTGTATTGTAAACATTGCAGCTTATTTGTTACTGGCGGAATTGGATGTTCTCACCAGAACATTCCGCTTCGCAAGCTTGTTACAAAGCCTTTGATTATTTTTAGTGTTTCGTTGGTCGAAAATAAAATCTTACTGCTAATACTACTGAAATGTCCCCACACCTCAACGTTGCTAGCTGGATCCGCTCCTTTTTGTACCGCAGTTGCCTTGGGGATTGCTAATTGTTCACCACAAAAAGCTGGAAAGGCAGAGGTTGTTCTGGTTGCATTGATTAAGCAAAACAGTCTTGCAGACATTGGATTTACGAGATTTTTGTTGTGGCTGTTGCTTTACTTATGCGCTATGGCAAATGGCAACACACATGTGGTAACAGCTTACGGCGACATTGTCTGTTTTGGTGAGACTTGAGTCCGTGGCACTGGATTTTAGCAGCGCATCATGTTGATGGGACTCTGTTCACTACTTTTATGTTTGTGTTTTGCAGGCAGGATTCTTCGTGTAGATCTTCTGGCTGACACAGTAGCGGGAAAGTACGAGGGCTTTAAAATGAAGTACAAAGCCACCGCAGCAAGGCCTGGTTTCAAAAGTAATCTAATCACTTTCGGTCACGATACTCCTGCAAACATCCTGTGTGCAGTTTTCAGCAATCCATCAATTGATTTCGTCTTGGTTGTTCTGTATGTTGCGCTAATGATACAGATGATGTTGAAAGAAGTCCTTACCTCTACTGAAAACTGATTTCACGTTCCTGATGTTTTCACCATCTTTTGGCACATTTCAATCGTAGAATAGATGTTGTCTTTGTCTGCACTACATGGGGCATGTCTTTAACTTAAACCAACATATTCCACAGGAAAGATTGACACCAATCATAAACTGACACATAATGTGCGTACAAAAAGAGCGCCTGGTCGGTCACACCGTTTAAAATGTTAAACTACAATTATTTATTTTTTGAATTTTTCGCATTCAAGATTTTCAGAAACAAACTATAATGTACGTAATGATATAACACTACATACCACCTGAGTTTCTTGTATCTTACAAATCTTCAGAAGAGTATATCGACAAAGAATTACCGCTCTCTGAAGTCTATCAGTTGAACGAATCACGCTGGGTGGGCCTGCTGTTGTTTATGTCATAAATAGTGCATTGTTGCATGTGTCAGGACAAAAGGTTAAATTTTCGTACTGGATTATTCCACGACATAGTTATAAAACAAATACACTGAAACGGATTTCAGGAAAGTACCGCTTTGGTCTGCGTACAGGTGTTTCTTATAGCAGTGTTATGTATGTTATTATCTTATGTCCCGTAAAAGAAAGATTATGGCGTCAGTAGTTACCACTGTTTTAGGGAAATGCTGATACAATTTGGTTAACCGAGCATTGCGTTTCATATAGTTTACAAAACTTCGTCGATGACAGTGCAAGTAAGCTTATAGTCGTAGATAGAGTACAGCAATACTCACTTAATCTTCATCCGTTCGCCACTTTGCTTCTTGTGCGAGCCGCTCCAGCAGTGCCTTGGGTGATGACATCGTCGTTTGCGTGACGGCTCGTGATAATTACATATTTCGTTACGTTGAGTCTTCGTCAAATGTGGTCGCAAAACTCCGATCCTGCAGGTACGATCCATAACAGCTCTAGCTACGAAAGATACAATCGCCTTAATTTGAAACTTTATATGCTCAGTGCAGTGGGCAGTTGAAACGAGACTCGCATGCGCTGTGCTCAATAAATTGAAAAGATGCGCAACGAGTAAAATGGCAGCAAGCCATCGTTTGCGCCAGACGTCTAATTAATAAGTTAATAATGATCTAGCGTTGTGGTTCTCAAAGTACTGTACTTAGCCGCACCGGCCGCTTGTGCTTTGCAGTTCGATGTGATGGACCGCAAGGCACAATTCATCAAAGCATTGTTTTTTGTCAGGATCCCTCCATTTTTGTGATGCAAGAAAGATAGTGATAAATCAAATGCATTGCTAAAAATTCATAGAAATTATTATTACTTTTATAACTGAAACAATGACTTTTGCTGATGAACGAAAATAACATTACGTCAGTGAGTGAAATTCCTTTGATGAGACAAATTGACTTTTGTCATCAAAGCGCGTTTCTCCAGATGCAAACAAAGTTTTTTTGTAAACCTCAAATCATGAGCTGCAAACGATGAATGAAATAGTTTTTATTTTCCGCTGCAATAATTGGCGAGAAAATTTTGTTTACCAAAAACTTTAAGACCTGCTTTCTTTTCAGATGTAAAAATCAGCTTTTCTGCGGTAAAGTCCCCAGTTTAAAAATGTTTGACTTTCCGTGGAACGCAATGTCATTCTTTGAAAACCACAGGAATGGGCGTAGGAAGCAGGAGTGCTCAGGGGAAATTTTGCAAAGCCGAAAATTGTGAAAATGGGGTTTACGTTGGAAAAATCGTGCATATTTTGTGAAATTGAAGAAAAACATCTTTGAAAATTTGTAAACTGATCCAATCGAAATTATACAATTCATAGATGAGAGTAAGTTGATGATTTGTTTTATAGTCCTTCTCTTGTTTTCAAGAAAAAGGTGGACATTACTGGAGAACATTACCTAAGAGACGTCTGCACTAAATTGCACGCAGCCAGAAAGAACACCAGTTAAATGTGGCATTTCAGCCTTAAAGATCTCCGGCATGTTTTGAGGATGCGCTCATGGGCATCCAACTTTTCAAGCATGTTACGCACAAGACCACACGCGGTTTTTGAGCTTTGAGCGTCTGCCGTCTTGATACTAGGCAAAGTTTTTAATGTAGACGGTGCTGTAGTTTGACAATTAAGTGCTGCCTTAGTTACTTCCTTGACGGGATCGTAATAAAGTGGCATTTTTGTGGCAAAATGTTTTCGAGTTGGGTAAAAACAACTGAGTATGTTGGTTACTGACTTTCGGGTGCATATAAGGTAATAAAATTCCTCGCGCGAGTGTCATGACCCCCTACAACCAACCAGATTTCTGAAACTGACCAAAGACATGATCAACAACCCTTTAATCAATGGTGTATGGACGTTGCGGCTAATAGCGCTCTGCACTGTGTGATTTTGGTGCCCCACGGTGGAAGGACGTGATTTTCATCTGACTGTTACAAAATACGAAAGATTTCGATACAAAGAGAACAAGTTCAGTGTTAGAACTCTACACGAATCCAACCTTTGCCATCTTATTAAATCTCGCATCGTTTGCAAAAATATAACTGTCTTCATATCCTCAACAAGACTTGCCAGACCAGTAGTGAGCAGCAGAAAAAAAACACTTGCTAGGATGATGCTAGTTTTATTTAATTAGAGTTGAGGATAACGCGCAAACAAGGAGCAATGCAACATAAATCCAGTTTTTGAAATGTTCATCAGCATCCATGTAATTACAAATTGTCACTTCAAAGCAAATCAAAAGATTATTTATTTAGTCATTGCTAGCAAATGCACCAACACTATTTTTGGGCAGTGTTTGCCTTAAAAAATGTTTTCCTTGGGATATGCATAATACTGCACTACGTTCGTGTTGGTGAGTTTAGGTTTGGCCGAGCAGTGGCGAAAAGCGGGCTGGTCTACTTTTTCAGGAATACTATCGTTCCCTCAAGTAAAGTCCAAAACTTCGAAGACGCCTACAGCAAATAGACCTGCAGGCGGAAGGCCCAACCCTCCTGTGCGAAATGGTGGTAAAGTCAACTTAGGTCTCAGGAGAAGACTCAGAGAACAAGCGAAGAGGTATGTAATCGAAAAGCTTAAAAATAACGTTTCAACAGCTTTTTTTCTAGACTTTGTCTGCTGTTTGCTGTAAATAGAAAAACCTGGTTGCTGAACAGAACACGTTTATCTCTGAAACCAGTCGTCATGCCTCCAGGAGCACGGGAGAGTCCCCTTTGCATTGTTTTTGCGATGCCAATAATCATGGGCGAATGGAAAGAGGACTTTGTAGCGGATGATACTTTTTGGTAATGAGGTGCGCAAAAGTCGACTATATTTCTTTTTGCTCTTTGCTTCGAAAAACACGCGTGGACCCCCGAAATTTTCTATAGCACGACGCCTTGTCTGAAACCGAATGGCGAACAGTAAGCCTTGTTGCTAGTTTTGACGCAATACTGCTTACGTCCCATTTACTCCAGCCCAGTGGTTCTCAAACTTTCAGGAGCCGTGCCCTTTCTAAGTTTAACTGGCGAATACTTAATATACCGTGACACTTGGTTATGCAGTATCACAGCAAAGCTACCTAGTGAAGGCCTCTGCTCGTGGCCTCCAGAGTACCGCTCTGTGGCCCCCAAGGCGGGCCGAGTGTCCCGTTTGAGGAACCCTGCTCTAACCCGATGTTCTTTACTAATCTTAAATTTTAAAAAAGAAAAATTATTTTTTAAATCGTGAAAAGACTGTATGAAAATTTGTTATATTTGTGTTGCTCCAAACTAATTGCTTTGTTGAAAACTTTGCGCGACTGTTAGTCCGGAATAAAACTCTAATTTTTGAAAAAAGTTAACTTAGGTTGTCACAGATTTTTGAACACAGGTCAACTTTCCTTGCGTTGCTCAACAAACTGACTTGTGTTCAACAACGCAAATGGAGGTTTCCTAGAAGATTATGCTACCTATGTCTTCACTGACTGTCTAGCGCACTCCGTTCGCGTTTTATGGCCGATAATAACTGTAAAAGTCATGATCGTGGCTTCTGCGGGCCTTAAAGGTTGCTCCAAGTCATCCCACCACTAGCGTACGGAGGGGGGTGGCCACTGTGCAATAGCCCTACCCTCAGACCTTAAAAATAAAAAAGTGTATAAACAGTTTTCGTCAGTGTATATTGTCAGTATTTGGCAGTGTATACCAAAATGTTTAATTTTAGGCGAATAACACTATTTTGTTTAGAAAAACGCCTCTCAAAGCACAAAATGACTATATTTTCTACAAATTTGGGGGGAGGCATGGCCCCTTTGGCCCTCCCCTGGCTACGCCTATGCTTTGGCCCTCCCCTCGGAAATTTTCTGCGTACGCCACTGTATCCCACCTTATGGTATACCTTGCGCTCAAGTTTTTCCTTTTAGCCATAATAGCGTAGTTTGCTTTTTGGAGCACAGACGGAGGCAAACGTTTTTTTGGGAGCAGGTGGGGCGTTATTATTCATGACCAAATGTACAGTATTGCAAAAACAGTACTTTAATTTGACAACATGAACGTGATGAATGAGGAGTGCGTTGCGCTTTTAACAAGACCAGCATTTTGGCCGTTTATCGCAGACAAGTTACAGCATAAACGTAAACAGTATCTTCAAGCAAAGCAATATTTAATTGGAAAAAACCGGCAGCATATGTGCTTATGGGTCATAAAAGTGACAATGGAGTTGTTCATCACTGTCTTCAAGAAAATGTTGCATTCCACTTTCTGGTTACCGCGCTTCTATATAGTTTTGTCTTGGCTACCCTTTGTCTGTGTAGACTAGAACAACACTAATCTTCCGACTGACTCAAGCGATTACGATTAAAAGCAAGTGTTGAACTGATAAATCCTTGCAGTGGTAGCATATCTACAAATCCTAGAACTTCTGTAACAATAACTGCTGTTACGTAATAAAGTTTTCTGCTGAACTGTCCGTAATCTAAATGTAGAACAAGCAAAATAGATTGTGACGTATAGATATATTCATGTAATTTTTATTTCACGCATTGAACGAAAAGAAGTAATCGTCGTAGACGTGGTAAGGGCACCGGTAGCAACGTTTTTATACAAGATGTCTGTGCTCAGTTTTTCGATGACCCCTAAAAACCCGACGCTCAGGGATCGCGTCTCCCCTCTCAGTACACAATTGTAAAAAAGGTGTGGCTGGCTTAACAAAACTGCAAGGTTGCATGGCAGCATTTCTTTTGCTTCTTTCTATCGCCGTAAAGAAAACAGTAAACAAATTCGGATAATCTTGAAAGTTTAGCACGAACGAAGACATTCCTCATTTACCTGAAAAACTTTTGTTTTTCTCAGAAAAGGATTCCGCAGTCGGGCATGCTCATGCGCAATAATTTTTCACCTTGGCAACACTTCACATGCAGTTCGACGTTGCTCTAGTCTTTCTGCTAAACTTTGTCAGTCAGCTGAGTGGCATAACATTTTTTTGAGATACCAGTACCGAGCCAAAGTAAAGTTGGAAGCGATTTTTTAACTACTTTCACTCCATGCATTCTGCACATGCAATAAAACAAATTATTAATTAATGCGTCGCTTAAAACTGCAGCCTAGCTAATGTTTCAGAACAAAGTTGTTGCTGCATCGATCACTGCGCGTTGGTTCGTTACTCAAAACATTCCTAATCGTGCGCGAAAACACTTTCAAGTAAAAAGATTAAGGTGAGCAATAAGAAAACCATTACCGGCTAAGTGGCCTAGTGGGATAGAGTGCGTGCCACAACGCTGGTAGGATGGATTCGAATCCTGGTTGGGTCATAGCGAAAACTTGAAAAACGGTATTAGCGGCCTGTCCAGCTTCGTGCTTGGCATAATGGATGGGTTAAAGGTGTTGCCATTGACTTGCGACCAATGCAACATTCACTGCGAAAGTAATCGAGGGGGCTACGGCCCAGAGTAAGCGGAATTGCGTGCTCGCAGATCATTCGTGACAGACCACAGTAACTACAACGCGAGCATAATGAAGTTTTCTTTCTTCAATAGAAAAACATTCGTGATGCAGCAGCCCTAAAGCAGAAGATCAGGTGAAATAATTGAGTGTTATTCGTAACTTCAGAGAAGTAAAACAACACTTGATTTACTTTAATTTTAGGTCAGGTTGCAATCCGCTTTTAAAAAACTGGAAGTTGCGACTTGCGAGAATGGAAAATTTTGAAACTACAATGATCATACCTCTCACCTCTCGCAGATTACGACCCTGGTACCAAGTGCTACTAACCTTATTTCTTCGATTGAGTCTTTCAGCAAAAACTGTTTTTCTATTCTTAGAAAAGGGGCGTTGACTTAGTTTACTTCTTGTTCTGCCAAGCTTGCGACTGACAATATGAAAACAATACAAAGTTTTAGAAATGCCTTTTTCCTTTAAGGACCGCAGAAGCCACGATCGTGCTAGGCACATTTGTTGCCATAACTCGCCAGCCGCTAGAGCTAGAGATCTGTTCAAACCTTCTAAAGATCCGGAAAGTCTTCTGGTTTCGATTGAAAAGAAAATTGGAAAGCTTTGGATTTTTTTTTGTGGGTTACTTCATATGGCGGTAGGTTTACGCATTTTTGGCCGAGATGATCGGGTTCTGGGCGCCAACCCAACAAGCCAATTCTTAGACTCAATTTTTTATTGGAAACTAGGCTACAATCCGAGTTTTTTCAGCCCTTGATTGGCTTTCTAGCATTTCTGGATCCAAAATTAAGGCCCCAAAAAGAACAACTTTAGTATCGACATTTAGAACACAATAAACATGTATTTATACTCTCAATAAAAAGGAAGTACAAATTCATTAATATTGTTAAAAATCCTTGTTTGTCCAAATGTTTTGAGATTTTGCCGAAATTTTGGACAAGTTTATTTATTCACGTATGTTTTATTTATTCATTGCCGAAATTTTGTTTATTCAAGTATTTGACTCATACTCATATTGGTCGATATCGCAGAGTTTGGCAACGAACTGAAAAATGCTTGAACGTAGCACACCACGCGGTGGGTTCTAACAGGTACCCGCAGGCAATATTGAAAAGAAACGAACACTGAAACAAAGCATCAAGTACTGAATTCGTTCATCAGCATACAAAAGCGTTACATAGTCGTACAAGAACGAAGACTTACAAAAGGCATCAAATTTTTGAATTGAAAGGATAAAACGGTTAAAGGGAGACGCATATCGTTGTACAAATGCATTCAGATTGTTTCTAATCAAAGCATCAGATATCTTGACGAAATATGTAGCTTGATGCTGGCGAACACTTAAACTTTGCGTGATGTAATGCAAAATTCAAGTGGTGTTGTTATAGGCTGCGTGCATTCTCTTCGTACCATACTGCGTGTGCCTGCTCCATTAACATCAGTTGCAAAGAAAACTTAATTTGTTGCACAAATGAAGCTTTTTAAAAAATAATTGATTTATTCCTTTATAATAATATCTGTTTGGTAAATTTGAAAATCAATACCAGATAATGTATTTTGGAAGGTGTTGTATTTTGCGCTGCCTTCCGAGAAGAAGCTGTGATGTCAATTTCCAAATTTTAAATATATATTTGTTCGCCCATGAACAATCGCGTGTGGGACGTGTCAAAGCAATAGTACCGCTGGGTTTGTCTATTTATCAATAGTGCACCGCATCAAATCAGACAATGGGTTAGGTGCTCATTGTCAGATGTATAGTTAGGTTTCCTGGGCATGTCTTATGACTTATACATTTGAGACATTGCTGAAAATTAGGAATATTTTTCTGACCATTTATTGGGGTAAAGATATTAAAAAGATGAATGCACAATAAGTAAAACATAAACTTTTTCTCAAGTTGAGTGCCTCCAGTTTGGATTGACCATCCTACGTTCATGCAAACAATCTACGTAAGATTTACTGAAAATGTCAGTTACGGTATACTGGCTATAGCACACCAAGAGCGATTTTTATGCAAACTGATTTTAGTTGGTTGTTAGCAGATGTGTAGTGCCAAAATTAGAAGTGGAGAATGTTTCATCAAAACTGCAAACGTCAACCTGGCAATTTCTCTGTTGATAAATTCTCTAAAATGACAAAAAACGCCTATATTTTGGTGCTATACGTTGAAAAATAGAGGAACTCCTTACCACTTCAAAGTGCGCACTGGCTACATCACCCGGTTTACCTACTGCACAGTTGGTTATCATCAGAGTTAAGCAAAGAAATGTCGATTTGCCAAATCTTTTTCTTCAAACATTTGCCATCAACTTTTATAAAAAGCCCTTGCAGGTTATCCGCAAATAGGTCCTGGAACTACGTAAGTTCTGCGCGTACGCCCATGTTGTTCTCACGCCCATGTTCTCATGCAACTTAATTAAGCGATAGACGTTGGGGATAGAAATCCCTGATATTTTAAATTTCAGTATTTAGCACTCAGCTTTTCATCCCGCGTTCCTTATGAAACTCAAACATAAAAGTTGAAGAACTTTGAGCGCACACTTGGTAAAGGAAGGTGTATCTTCTTCAATATTTTGCAGTAGATTTTGCGGTCGTCAAGAACCAAATTTCAAGTGCCAAATGTTCTATTTTCATGTCTATGGCAAAATGGCAGAGGAAAATATAATGTACCAAGAGCTACAGAAAATTTGTAGGGAGAAAGTTTGCCGGATTAAAAGTTTTTCTGGCAAATTTGAGGAAATTTCTAGCAAAATATCCTTTGCACGCCCAAGAATTGCCTGCTTCTACACCTAACGGAAGAAGATATTTGGTAAAACCATGGTTCCAGACTAGTTTGGATAATTTAAGCAATTACTTCACCTCTGATTTTGTTAACAGGAGAGCAACGGCTTCACCCAAAACTACTCGAGGTAAGTCAGGAGGTCTTTTCCGACCAAAGCCACCAAGAAGACCACAGTGGACTTTTCCGTCATATCCAAAACCTGCCAACCCTGGGAAAATGTGTGAGTTTTATTTCTACAATTTTTATTTTAACATTGCGCTTTCTTTTATTTTGTCAGAAAGTCGCTGTAAGTATTTCTTGTTCTGTGAAAGACAATGTTGCTCAGTAAATCAGAGTCGCTTGATATATTAATCTCTCATAGGAATAGAGCATTTTCAGGAAATTCTTAACTAGCAACAACTTACTTTTGCCTCAGCTAGCAGCAAAGCGTTTCAGATAACACCAAGATTTTTGAGCAAATAGGTGTGTAGTACGTTTGGAAGAAACTGTTGTCAACAAACATATCCATTAGTGGGTCACGACTGCGTCGAGGGTCAAACGTCAATGATCTTTGTGTTGTACAAAGTACAGTGGATTCGGATTCAGAATTGCGGCATTAAATTTTTTGGCTCAAGCATTAAATACTCTCTCGTCCAGTGATTCTGGAAAGGTGGAACTTCTGGCGGGCATGTGAAAAATTGAGGCACAAGTTGTGGAGAGCAAAATGGGTATATAGGAATGTGTTAATCACATTTATCAAAAACACTTTTTGTTTGATCTTCACTTTTTGTAACGCTGTTCCTTAACACTTTCAAACTCTAAGCTGTTGACCACTTTTAAACAGTCTAAACAGAATTGCATTTATAATGGAAATAATCATAAGCGTACGGCATGGGGATGCGGTCGCATCCCCAACGCTGAAAAATTGGCCATTATTCGGGCTAAAATTTTCGAAAATTGGGCAAAGTATACAGCTACATTCACATGTAAGTGAGGTAGTGTCTATTTTCCAAACTAAGGTAAAATGATAACCAAATCAATGGCAAAATAATGGCCAAAACGGCAAAATAGTCTGAGCCTATTTTGCCATTCTTTTTTGCCCCTGATGGCAAATAAAACACTGCCCTTGAGTGAACTGGAATCATGTGGTAATTCCAGCAGCCTTCATCAAATTTGGGCCAACTAAAAAACTTTAATAAAGTTTTGGGTAAAAGTAGAAACAGTTTAGCAAAATAGGAGCAGTTGGGTGAGGTACAACAGCTTCAATTAAATCTGGACAAATGAGAAAAGCTTTCATCAAACTTGGGTGAAAACAAAAACATTTGGTTAATTGGAAACACTTGGGATGAAGGGCAACTTCAAATAGCCGTGTTCAAAGATGGGCTGTATAGAAAAGCTGCATTAAAATTTTAGTACGTTCAGAAACGTCTGGATGAATTATAAGAGTTTTATTTAAATTTGGATAAAATCAAAATCATTTGGCTATATTTTAACAACCTTAATGAAATTTGAGCAAATTGGGACTACTTCATTCAAATTTGGGTGAAGTCAAAAATATTTCCATGAATTGGAAAAATTTGGGTAAATTCTAACTGACTAAATCAACTCTGGCCAAACAACAATAGCTCCATTCAGTTTCGGGCCAAGTGGAACATCTTTATTCAATTTTGGGTAACTTCAAACAGCTTTTTTCATTTTTGGGGAATTTCAAACAGCTCTTTCAATTTTAGGGAACTTCAAACAGCTTCATTCCAATTTGAATAATATACAACCACTTCATTTAAATTTGCACCCAAGCTGTAGCTATGCAGAATATTGAATGCTAGTTGAGGGCGTACGGCTCTGAACCCCGGTAATTGGTAGGCCTAATTAGGCATGCAGAAACCTTGATTAGTTTACAATGGTGCGTTTTAGTCTTAACATTAAGACTTGCTGTCTATACGTTATTTGGGAAAGCAAGATCAAATTTAGGCAAAAAATTTTTGCATCCCCAAAAGTATGCACTGCCGTACACTTATGGAAATAATTGTCTCAGCTTTGATATGTTCCTCTTGTTTATGAACGAAACGTGGTACTGTAGTTAAGCCATTCTGAATTTGGAAGTACACGACGCACCAAAATAAATTCGTTTCTAGTCCTACTTGATAAAGCATGAACTTACCTATTGTCTTGTTCACAATAAAAGCATTTCTTCCTTGTTGCTCCTATGTGAATAGGGAGAGAACAGTGCCCAGTTCTCCGGTGTCCCTGCTCTCACATATCATTTTAGACAAAAGTGTAAATTCTCCGACTTGGCAATTGAGTGAAGTTATACGTCTCTACGTTAAGTTGGTGCAGAGGTTTATGATGGAAAAAATCAAGCTGTGCAGAAACTCTCAATAGCTAATTTATAAGCTTTATGTCAGAATCAAGTTAAATTGCCATCATGAAAACTGAGTTGCTAGAACTATAGGGTCCAAATAAACTCTTCTAAAAAATCTTGAACTTCCCTCTCGCAGCCACTTTCATCCACCACAGCTACAATAAAGACATCAGCATGAAATATGTAACGAAAACACAGTATTGTGTAAATGTCAGCGTGCACCGAAGGAGCTATTTGAAAGCCGTGTTGCAAACCAAATCGGTTAACTTAAAAAGAAAAATTGTTAAAGTTGATTATTATGACGAATTTATTTTGTGTATGAGAACAGTGTGTGAACATGATTGTTTTTCATTATCAGATGCTTTTAAAACGATATGTTCAGAGTTCCTTATGACAATATACAGTCGCCTCAAAACTTTCTCAAAGCTATCGCGGTTTTTACACACAAAAGTATTAGTCAACTTTTTAAACTTTTGTTTATCACAGTCCTAGTACGAATTGAACAGAAAGAATTCCTGTTGCAGCGTTGGCAGTACTGTGTTAAAAAAAGTGCCCTTAAGCTAATATACGTACCAAGAGAGCAGATTAACGTTCGTTGACATAACGCAAACATAAATACTTTCTCGTGCAGCAATTACGATCAAGAACAGAGACAACAAACCGGCTTTTAATCTCCACGTCATCATTGGAATCGCTGCTGCTGGGCTGCTGCTATTAATTATAATTGCCGTCGTCATAAAACTGTAAGAAGCAAATCTGTTTGATACTGGCATATTGAATTGAAAAGTTAAAGTTTGTACTGTAAAAGTACCAATATTAAAATAAAGGTAGTTGAGTTACGAAATGCCATTAGCCTTAAATGCGCTATTTTCAGAATATTTTTGAGAGAAACATTCCTTTTAGTTGAAAAATCTTTTGTGGTTACAGCTGCGTTTGTGATAAAAGAAAAACGTTGAACAACACCGGGAATCCACAGGAAGACTCAAATAAATTTTCTGTGCACAAAAATGTGAGTATATAAAGTATGGAAAGCAAACAAGTTTGAAAGAACTTTTAACAAGTTTACCTATGTTGCAATAGCACTGCATGAACAGGCCTTCCATATGTTTTTGATTTGTTAGAATATCACCAGTACTTGTGAGGACAACGTGTAAAACTTTTCAACTGAAGCTACTAGTTGCAAAGCGTTGTTACTTTATTTCATTATATTTACTAACAAAGTCGAAGTTGACGATGCACTTAGACTCGAGTGACCGCAATTCAACCAGGAAAAAGCTTTTTCAATAACAACAGGTTGGAACGCAAAGAGAAAGTGAGCATTATTCCAAAGGTTTTTGATGAAACAATGATATTTTCCTCAAGCGGTGCTTAGATTGCTCAAGAAAATAATTAAGTTGTGACTAATTTTTAGTCATTTTTTATGCTGTTGTCCAAACATATGGGTCTCTTTTGGGTGGCGTTGCACTGTAAAGTGGTAATTAGCCTTTTTGTAGAAAGAAAATTAAGAGGTGAGCGCCGAGCTGGTTTCATCAAGAAGGAAAATCATGCTGAAAAATATTTGTTCTTTTTTCATCAACTAACGAATTTTGAGAGTATGTGGTGATTCTAACATCGCTTTCAGAAATTTCAGCTTGGGTAGAAAACTTATGCAGGCACAAGATCTTGTGGAAACTTTATCCAAACTATATCAAACCAACGTTCCTACCAAAAGGCATTGCTAAATTGAGCTTGATCTTGTAGTTGTATTTAATTTTTGAAAGCCTTCCGCAACGCATTAAAATATTAGACAAAATACAACAATAAAATGACTGGAAGTTTAATACGTTTTCCGTCAAGAGCTCTGATCGTTTTTTGCTGGAAGTACTGAACCGTAATTTGCAAAAGAACTTATAACAGTTTGCTATTCATCGAAACCCCTCATAGCGCGATAGATAAAAGTGAAATAGCATGTTTGAAAAAGGGCAAGCACAAGCAACTATTGTATTCTCAACAAAATCGGGACGCAGTGGCCAAAAATAACACAAACGTCATCACAGTTTTTGATGCAAATACATTACCGTATGCTTGCGCTTATTTGGTCAACCCACTAAAAATGTCAGTTTAGTAATCTAGGTGCTTCAGGCTTCACTGTCACTATTGCAACTGTTCAATTCCTACGTCTCTAAACTTGCTCATATTTCACGAATACAATTACTGAAAATTTACTGTTTCTTCCGTATGACTTCACAGGAACATCCCATCCAAAGACGGCACAACCTTCCTGGTCACATGGCGGCATCACCAACTCCTTCAGTGCCTCACTTGCAGTCAAACGCCAAAGGTGCTGAAGCTGCGTTGAGCTCAAAGCACCGCAGATATGAATTGCAATCACACAGATCAATGCGTCGTTCATTTCCCAACACAGACGAAAGTTTGATGACAAATCCTGTGCCAGCCGGACATATGCACGGAACCCTAATGCCAGTTGAGGGAGGCTATATATTTTATTGCCCCACTAGCAATGGTGTTAGCACGTTTCCACTTCCAGCAAATACCGTGGTTGAGAGAGATCCAAATAATGTCGAAGAGATTTCGGTTGACGAAGGGTATGGGACTGCCAAGACCGCTATACCAAGATCGCAGTCGTTCGGTCCAGTCAGACCAACTAAAGAAGTTCCCACCCTCAAACGGAAATTCAGCCAATGGGAAAAAAATCAAATCAAAAAGGGAACTTTGCGTTTGTAATATGAGTTCGTGGACGGAATTTCTGAACCAGTTTAAGGTCATTTTTTAAAAATTCGTAATTTTATAAAAAACGCGGCTTTCACACAAAAAAATGTGCATGAACATTTGTTTTACGTTCTGTTTTGTTTGAAGGCATTATTGTTTAATGGGTAGTTAGGAAAAGTAAGACTTTTCCTTAAATTTTTTCTTTGAAACAAAATTGTTACCTGACCGACACAACAGGCCTATATACTGTATATAGGCCTGTAATGTACATTTCGGTGGTTTTTGTTTCTCCACACAAACAACTTTTTCTCATTAGAGTTTAAACCACACTGTACACAGTGGCGCAACTGACGGGGGACGAGGGTGCGAACATCCCCCCATGGCAAGCTAAATGTAAAAACCCTGCCCCCACTTAGCTTATATTTCGGTTTTAGTATTATTTGGTTTTCAGTAGGTTGTTGCTTTTTTGCGTTTTTCGTAGTATTTTCTGGTGATTTAGGGTTTTAGTAAAGCCATCCACAACCGGATTCACTATAATTTCTCTAGTTTTTTCTGTTTTATCTAGTGGACTCCCTACCGTGACCAGTGGGCCCCCTTTAGCTAAATTCCTCCCCCTATCTCAAACCTCTAGTTACGCCACTGATTGTACAATTACTTGCTTGACAGATGGCTCGTGTTTAAACGACCAAATAATATTCGTGATAAGCCCACTGCACCATGTCAGAACATCGGAAAATCCTTTGTCTGCGGAAATTAACGCCTGTGGCACTGGCAACAAAGCAGTGGCGGATCCCGGGGGAAGTTTGGGACAACTTCGCGCTCCTTCTTGTTGCGTTTGTGGTGCCCCTTTAATGTAAACGCGCTTCTTTTCAAAATCAGAAACAGAGATTACCAGACACTCTATGAACAATGCTTTGCATTTGCCGAATTTACGAGGCAGGTAAAAAGCTTGATGGGCCTCTATTACCGAATATTATCAACAATGCTATTCTTTCGCTATTCTACGCTATTCAATAATAATGCGCTTCCGTCACTTCCAATGTGCGTGAGAACTATATATCCAGCCTCAGCCATACTCAGTTAATCACAAACGGAATCCCTTTATTCGCTAATACGAGGTTCTCGATGCTTGATAGCCATAGCCAGGGGCGTAACGAGGTTAGATGGCGTACGGGCAAGAAGCAAGTTCGGCGCCCCCATGTTCGAACTTGAGGTCTTCAATAAGCAAATGTACTGTATTGAAGAAAATATTTGTGACATTGTTGGGTCTTTACAGCGCCCCCCACAGTCATTCGGCACCCCTAGCAATGATTCAGCGTCCCCATAGTGATTCGGCGCCCGGAAAGTTGTGCCCTTTGAACCCCCTCGTTACGCCCACGTTGATAGCAGTCTTGAAAGGAAAGGCAGTAATGAAAATAGTAATGCAATATTGAAAACTCGTAACTAATGTAAGATCCTAAAACCCTCCAAAACGAAAAGCAAGTTTCAGCTGTCTTACCAGTCAATCCGTGAGTGCGCAGTTAGCCTGCATTCTAGTTTTTCAACATAAAGGTGAGTGGATGAGTTTCCTGTGGGAATCAATGCCATTGATTTTAAAGTAATCAAATAACACTGAACCATAAAACAGCGCGTAAAGCGCCAGAGCAACAATGAATGAAGACCGCACGGAGTCTACTTTTATTGCAAAGTCACAGGCAGCTTCTGCTGGCCACTGACAGTGTGTTGGACATACATTGTAAAGTGTCGCCTTACTCCGGTCGTGAAACTGCAAATTTAAAGAAATTGTTTTGACGTACATCGTTTCTTGCAAAAACTGATGAGCTTTCTTGTGCCACGATTGCTGCTTAAAAGCGGCACTTTCCTTGTTCGCTTTGAAACTTGTACCTATGTTATCAGCGTTGGGCTTTCAAAGCAATTCACTCTCCAGTAGACTATACTGCACCATGGGGGTCCGCAGGGGGAAAAAGGCATCTGCCCCCCTGGAAATAAGAACCAAACGTTTCTAGAAAACCTAAGCTCAGCAGCGTAATTCCGATTATTTGACTTAATTCTTGTAATGTCAGTTTGTTTTCCGGTGACACACTGCACAAGATCCAGGTTCACTGTTCTGGTATCATGCAGTGATGAGTCGCTATTTTGCCTGCAGAGGCAGGTTGCGAAACTTGGGAGCGGATTGTTCTACTACTGGTTTTGACTGCGTGTTAATAACATGGAAACAAATTTTCAAAGGTTCACTTCAGGTTACGGTGGTAGGCATTTTGCCGCATGTGATTGTTGAGCGCAGACAACTGTGGCAGGTGATGCAGCGAGACGTGTCTGCTGGTAGCAGTAAGCCACGTAATTTTATACGGTGTGAAATGAAATATGAGTGAAAAAGAAGCATTGCTGCCAATGAAGAGCATTTTTACGACTGTTTCCGTAACATGGAGAATTTTTTTTGTGGTGCAGTAAGGGTAAAGCGTTTTGTGAACGTCCATTTGCATTGCATCGTTAGCAACCTGAAACGGATAAGCAAAATGTTGACTTTGGAAAAATTTCTGCGGACGCTAAGGTTGCCAGACGTCGTTGAGCGCCAAGGGCTTTCCTTGAATTTGCTATCAAAACTCGTTATTTCCTTGATCCTTAAAACATTGTTGTCCTTGAGTATTTTCCGGCGTCCTTGAAAGTTCTTGAACAGTTGTGAAACTGTTCATTACTGAACTAATCATTACATTGAACATTCAAGAATCAAGATTAAACAATGCAATTGAACAGAATAACGCCCAGATTTTTTCCATTTTAAACAGTTTAGTAGTAAAAAGTAAACTAAGAACAGTTGTGTCACCGCTTAACGCAGTCCGTCGCCACGGGGGTTTGGGTGGACTTAGTTCCCCCAAACAAAGCTCCAAGCCCCCAAATTGAAATATGAAACACTATAAATCAGTGGAATTTTTGTCAAATTTGAATGTCAAGCCCCACCTGCACAAACATAAACCCCCCCGCACAAACGTAAAACCCGTACTGACGACTTACTGGCGACGGTTCTGACTACTGTGCTGCAGCTACACCACTATATCTAAAACGTGTTCAAAGTAGGCATGAAGTAAAATTTCAATAATCACAAAACGACGAAACGTCCTTGAAAAAATTTCAAGTGATCTGGCAACCCTAGCGGACGCCCATGAGTACATCACAAGTCATTCTGTTGTAGTGAACGCTTACGTTGTAATATAACGTTGGCCCAATTAAAATAACGAAATGACAAACTCTATGTGGTTATGAAAGTTTGCAGCCAACACTCAGCGTGTTTGCTATTTAGATAGCCTAAATTACAACAGATACTAATGGATAAAAAGTTAAAATTTTTGGTTAATGTCGTAGTGGTGTTGTTGAAAAAGTGAGAAAAATGTTTATAGACAGACACAGCTCCAGCAGTGGTTTAACAAGGGGGGCAAAGTGCCCAGGACCGCCAAATTGATGTCGAAACGTTAGGTAATATTAATGAAACATCCAATGCCAGCTGCTGCTGTTTGGTTGCGAAATCTCATCAAGATTACCAAGGTTCGCAAAGCGAGCAGCTACGAAGCTTAGGGATAGTTTTAAAGCCCAGTTTCTGTGTCCACTAGTCAGCGCCCGTATGACGTTTGACTGACGGTGGCGTCACAATGTTTTCAGAAAACCACGGTTGCGAACTTTTCAACAATTACCATGGGAATCCCTTTCCCGTGAACAAGCCTGGTAAAACCATCAAGAACTAGGCGTTGCCAAGCTGGACACTTTTAACGCCCACGCGAGCCACCAGGTGGCTTCGACATATTCAGTTATAATTCGCCAACCTAGAGCTAGAGAGCTAATCGAACCTTCTAAAGATGCGGAAGGTTTTCTAGTTTCGATAAAAGAATTGACCAGTTTTGGTTTCGAACTTTCTGTGGTGCAGCGTGACGTCAAGGGGTGGTCACGATGATGTCATCGGGACCTGAGAAAAAAGTTCAATGTCAAGTACTTGTTGCTTCTTTCAAAATTACTTTTCAAAATTGTTGCTTCTTTCAAAATAGGCGAAAATTCGCATTTTCAGAGCTCTTGATTGGTCATCTAGCGTTAGTAGTTGGCAAGTTGTGGTCAAAAATCGATAATGTTTGTTTTTTTAATTGATTTATTGCAAACATAACAAGAAAATCGTTTTGGCCATAACTTGCCAACCGCTAACACTTTCTAAATCGTTCAGCAATTTAGCCAGGATGTGTTTATTCCTTCTTTCCACTTGGGACCAGCATATGAAGTACTTTCATCTGAAATTATAAAGAAGATATAGCATTTTGCTACAACCCATCAAAGAGTGAGAAAATTTTATCCAAATGTTTACAACGTTTGTGCAGCCTACTCTTGCGGTAGTAAGCTCAAGCCAACTTGATCAATCAAGTGAACCAGGCATCGCAAAACGTCACCGCCGCATCGTGCATGGGAGACAAGGGGATAAATTGTCTCAGCTGCAGGTCTACATTCAACAACTTGCCACAACACAAGTCATTTTGACGCCACTGTCAGTACGTTCGCACGCCATGGAAATCGTAAAAATGAGACGCATATCGTTACACCCATTCACGCATAGAGCAGGTTGCCCAAGTATGAAATTCGGATTGCCAAAGAAAGCGGACATGCGCTGTGCTCAATAAACAAACAGGTATTTGCCGATTTCGCTTCGCCTCCCAATCGACATTTTGTCGCTGATATTTTTCGCAATCATGCCAAACCACAGCGTACTTGCAGACCACCGTGATGGAGACACATGATCATTACTGTCTTCCCGTCCACTTTTCGATTACAATAAAGATGTGCAGACTAACCGAAAGTTAACATTACCATGCAAATTGAAACCGCTCTACCCCATATTCGGCAATCGCGTTTACACTCAAAACGGTTTTAAGCTACCACCATTGGTTTACATCAGTGAATCTCAACGTGGTCCACTAGTGTTCCACAAAAATTAAGGTTGAACATGCCCCGAGTTCATTTACCTATGTGCAATAGTTTCGACTGGTTGTTCATGAGGTGGCAGCATAGTGCAGTGGTCCATAGGATATTTTCTAAAGATGGCCCATGGCAAAAAGGTTTAGAACCACCGGTTTATATGCACCAATATTATCGGCATAAGATGATTGCACGGAATAGGCAAGAAGAACTTGGAGGCTCTTCCCTAAGATAAAACTTCTTTTAGAGAAATCTATACTTTAAAAGGACTGATGGAAAAGCTCGAGTTTTACCGGCAGCTGTGAAAACTTGATTGGGAATGCGCGGTCGACGCAAAATATCGGGAAACACTGGTTCGCTTTCCACTGAATCGTAAAACAGAACTGTGAAAAGCTTCCTCCCTCAGGTGCTGCAGAGTTTCCAGGCAACAGCAACAACGAAAACGATAATCCGTAAAATTTTAATGACAGAAAAATGAACGGGAACAACAGAAAACATTGAGAGCATTGTTACGCAACAACGACAAAACCAAAGCGGCGAAAGAACAATCGCATTCGCGAAATTCTTCGCAAATTGAGGCATGTTGAAATAGGTATACGGCACAAGGTGTCATTTGATTACGAAAGACCCGTGTTCGCACGCACGAGCGTGACACGGAAGTTCGCGACGATGAAGCAACTGTGCTGCTAAGTTTGCTGGGCTCGTGTCAAGCTTAATTACCGGATCAAGCGTAAGATAGGGGAAACTGATGTCCAGCTCGCAAAGATTTCCAGCGGACATGTCTGCACTATCCCTGGACTGACCACGTTTCGTAATACCAATGCGTTTTTAAATCTTCTGAGGGTAACTCATGCAGGTCCTACATATCTTTGCGTCTGCAGACGACGATGAGTTTTGTCAACGGGCGAGAATCACCGAAAAGGAATGAACGCAACAGTGACGCGTCGACCTTTCTCCAGGCCAGTCGCATTGAATTTGCACGTTATTGGGCTTATCTACAGCGCTGCGACTATTTTTTCACCGACGCGATTCTCGTTACGTCCGAGAAAACACATCGCTCTTACTTTGTTGTCCTGCAACTCGCCACGCATATACCATCGTCAATTGCACTGGAGGTCGATTTGCTCGGTGACGTCACGTGCACTGCCTTCCATCAACCAAGCACAGGATTTGAACGAGCAACGCAGGTACACTCACCGCGAGTTGAAACAATTTGAGTTAAACGAAATTGCGGAATCAGGTGACTCGCAGGAAACGGCTCGGCAAATGTAGCTGATTGCCGAGGAGAATGTCTTCACGTTCTGACCGCCGGGCCATACATTCAGGCAGGGGTGGCCAAACTACGGCCCGCCGACCAGTTTAATCCGCCCGTCAAATACTTAGCCCATTTTTTTCAAGCGCTACGTTTCCGACTGTGGACAGCAGTGCAACAGCATTGGCTGCTGCTTGTCTCTTGTTGACTTGTCTGCCGCAGCAGCACTTACGCTAAACATAAGTGTAAACAAAGTGGTGCGATTTTATTGTTATTATTGTACTACAATACATTTCAACAACCTATTTTTGCATAGATGACGTAAATCACACTGTATCCGGCACTCCAGTGGCCAGGCAGTCGCTAATTCGGCCCTCGGGTCAAAAAGTTTGGCCACCCCTACGTTAAGGACATTCCCAGTTATCCGACTTATTAAACTAAATGCGCAGTTCACCCACAGACCACTCGTGGCAAACGCTGCACAAAAACCAAAGCAGTCGTGTGCTTCTGCTGCTTTGGCAGTTCGAACTACCAGTCTCATTTCACCAAGCTTATTCATGGACTGCGGTAATTCGGTAACGTTTCATTATTCTTTACTTTCACTAAGAAAATATGTGATACCATCTGAAAAATGCATGCCAATTTCCAGAGAAACGCGGTTGGTGCAAGGCGGACGGCGTTTAATTTAACATCTCCACTAGATGGAAACACAGCGCATATCCTGGGGCACTGCCGTGATCGATAGTACGTGGCAAACGTCATCGCGGTCGAAAAACAAGGAGTAAAGTGACGTCGCACAATCGGGCAGCATTGCTCACAGTGACACATACTGGTCGAGGTCACGCTTTGCTGCGCCCGGACCGCTCCAGTGTCTCAGCAACAGCAAAGTTGATCGTGTCGCTCTGATGATGTCACGAGCACCACGTCACTTTAAACAACCCTTCGTTCCTCCGGATCATCATGGCCAACCCGAGACCGACGAACGTACTCAA
>Ga0210059_1004367_pt1 | contig 22790 bp, 12 predicted proteins | sample Ectturendosymbi2_FD_188042 | JGI IMG/M metagenome (GOLD analysis project Ga0210059, IMG submission 188042) | Ecteinascidia turbinata endosymbiont from Florida, USA - Sample 2 (SPAdes) (version 2) | ecosystem: Host-associated > Tunicates > Ascidians > Unclassified | place: Key West, Florida...
AACTATAGCTGCAAACGATCATCCATAGATTCACCTATCACGTCCTGCAACAGAAAAGACATTCGTTAAAAAATGGGTTTTTTATCGAACAAAATATGGGTACGCATCTTTTTGGGTCACCCTGTATGAAATTTTTGTAGCACAAGTTAGTTTATGGAAAATTTATTTCGCCTCGATTCAGCCCTTATTTTAGCAACAGTAAATGTTGTGTTCATTGATTGTCCAAGATATGTGTAAATAGGAAATATTTGCAAGTCCATTTTTTTCAGTTTGCACCAATTTGCACGCAACACAATGATTAATCTGTTCTCGGGAACCAGAAGCATTGCTGAAAGAAAACAGAACTAGTTGATTGTAAGTTTTAAAAACTTTGATTCTTTGTTTTGTCGGTGCAGCTGTGGTTCCGATCCCCACAGCGTTGCCAGCTCTTCTTACAACTGATATACCAAATCTAGTCTAAATACATACCAAATTTATCAGTAACCAAAAACTTAAATTTAATGCTGCATTTTCCATGGTTTTTGCTATCTCTTTTCAGTCTTACATGATCAACGGTTGCTGTTGATCAGTGCATTATAGACAAACGGCTCAATTTCTTCTTTTTTAATTTCAGTAGTCATTGGAAACCATTGGAAAATTCAACCTTCCAACACCTTGAACTGCATCTTCATTTCTTTTGGGGTCCATCGTATTCTTGCGCTGTAAAATAGCTGCTTTGCGGTTTGCAAATTTTTTTGCACGGTTTGCAGAAGGGGTACACAACATCAGCAGAATCCGTCTTTGTAAGCCATGCAAGCTCTGTCAGTCACTCTTTTCTATAATCTTCTGCCACTCTTATACGCAGCTTTCCGACCTTTGGAGGCAGTTGACTGAGTAAAAGCGCATACCTAGAGCTAAGCTCAGTTTTTTTCAGAACCTCGCAGCTCTCTTCCAGTATCGTTCTCCGCTTACCTAAGTGCATTCTTCTCCCATGTTAAAAAAATCACTAAGATTTTTTTATATATATCTCTAACACCATCACGGTTTCTTTGTGTACAGTGAGAAATGTAACAAATAAGTTGGTGTAAAGTCTCAACTAAACCCTCCAACGAAAATATACCAAATTTTTTAGATATACCAAATCAAAAATTTATATAACAAGCACTTAGAAAATATACCAAAAACTTCAAATTTGGTATATATATATATATCTATATACCAGTTGGCAACACTGGATCCCCAAGTCTTGCTTCCAGGTGCATTGCAGAGGTGAGCATTGGACTGGATCCGGACTATTGCAAATTTTGCTGAATTTGGATTGGATCCGGCCTGTAAATCACTTCGAAATTTAGGAACCGGACCGGATTTAGACTAAGTTAATTGAAAAGAAATGAGGCATTTTTGTTGCGAAAAGGCTGCATTTTTCAAATAGTTTGGACTTCACATTTGAAAAATTTTGGACTGTGGTTGGACTTAGACTGAGTTTTTAAAAATCAGGACTGGATCTGGATTGCAAAATATGACAGTCCACTCATCTCTAGTGCATTGATGCGGGATAAAAAAGAAAAAAAGAAATGGCAACGCCCTTTTTGCACAACATCAACCGCTTCACGCAGCAAAAGCCTGCAAAACACTAACCCCATTTGGTGTGAAGAAAAAGCACGAGAAAGCCGTAGCAGCCAGAAGAGACATTGTTTACGTGAGAGCAAGCTTGATGTCAGTTAAATGCAAAAAAATACTGCACCGCAAGCATCTAGGCATCTCTGTAAGTGTTAGTGGCAGTGAAACCGTCCGTGTTTCAACACGAGGTCTGTGAAGTTGCTTCTATTTCTCCAGCGTCGAGCTGCAGCATGTGGAGAACGACTCAACTTTACACAATTTTAATCAGAACGAATATTTCTCATCCCAACATCGAATGAACAAAATGTTTACCAAGGCATCTGTAATATAAATTTAACAACGTCCATTGCTAAGGAGCTGCAATTTGCAACAGAACGTGTAATAAAGACAACCTTCACGGTGACTAGAATTGTATAGTGTGCTAATCTGCAGTTGTAAGTCGTAATGACCAGATGAAATTAGTTCGAAGTCGGTAGGTTTTTCTAGTTAAAGCATTTCTTCATTGGCTTCAATGGTATACGCAGTGTTTTGAGAGACCGAAACGCTCTCTCAAATGTTTCCAACCGTCTCTGCAGTACAGTAGAAACTCGCTTTACTAACACCATCAACATACACTAAAATCGTGCTTCACAACCACCTCGATTTTCAGATATGATACTGTAGTTACTCGACTGATAGCCGCCCTTTATTATCAGTCGAACGAAATGGTGTTAAAAAGTAATGTACGCCGCACCTGAACATATAGGTTATCTAAGCTTTTGAGATTCGCGTACTAGCACGTGTCGCGCTCAGTTGGCAACCCCAGGGTTGCCAAGTCTAAACAGATGTTTCAAGATGGAAAAATTGCAAAATTCCGCTAGAATTTTTTATCACCAAGCTAAATTTGAAGTTAGAAACACTTTTCACGTTTTTAATGCCATTGAAACAACACTGCCTGCTACCAAAGGCCCTGTACACATACCACAGCTCGTGTTCTGTGCACTTCTATCCTGTACACTGTGGGCTAGGGTTACTACGCCGTGGCCCATCATAGTGTCGTACTTAGCTGCTCATCCCATCATCAATCCCACGTGCCGACTCCTAAGTGCTCACTGCTCAGCGCTCACTTAAACTGACTCATTAATATAACCCTATCTTAACATTAGGCTAGTGGGCGACCTAGCTAGAAAACCACCTGGTTATGTTAGGTAACCCGGGAACATGCACGTACAATTTTGATTATATTTCTATTGTATGAGTTTGCTTGTTTATGTTCATTTATGAGTTTTTTGTGTGTTCATGTGTTTGTTTCCCGAATAAATGAATGAATTGATGACCGCGAGTGATTGCACGAAATTACAACTATCCATGCGAAACGAAAAAATTACGCGATTCATGCACGATCAGGCAACGATTAATGCGAAGCAGATGAGAATAAAATAGGACAAATTGATCTTGAAATACTGTCGATAAAAACAGCTAAAAATCCGCCAGTTCCAATTCAAGATTGCTAGATTTCAAGCCAGCCGCTTGACCAATTGTTTTGGAGCTAGACCGGATTAAAATCCGCTAAATCTGGCGGAAAATCCACTAAATTGGCAACCCTGATAATGATGCTTACACCACTACAACTGCCTTCTGTTCATGATCCCTCCTGTGATGGATGTGCACGTAATGCTGAAGAGAATAGAATGTGAAAAGAGGGTTTGGTCGACAAAACATAGCCAAGGAAAGTCTGAGAGTCATCTATGCCTTTCGATAAGGTAAAGAAATAAAAAATGTAAACTGCCCTTAATTATAAGCCACATGAAATGATGAAAAAACTTTATAAGCCGCTGCTTGCAATCGAATAAATACGGTAGTTGTGGTCTCTCAAAATACCTTTGCGGTCAGCGAAGTCAGACCTTAAAAAAAACTGGGTATTTGCCTTGCAACTGCCGTGCTCAGGCCCGCAAGCGAGCAAAACCGGGTAATTATCCTTCCGAAGTTATGATGCAGCCAAAAATTAGGTTTAACTATATTCATCTTAACAGCCCCTGAATGAAATATTGAAATACGCGTATTATAAGCTGAGATTATTTTTGCATGGCTCAGTTTATTCGCAGTAGCAGCCTTGTGCAGAACGTATTTTATGTAGCCTACACGCAGATAATTGTGTTTTTCAATATTGGAGAGTGAATTGAGCAATCACCATTATATTTAAATTTCAGCTTTTGAAAGTGTAGCTCATGCGTTGAATGCTTTAGCTTAGAGGTGTTCATTACGTGGCCCGCACCAGCTGTAAGAAATAACCCCACTATCATCCGACTGCATTCATTCCTTTGTGCACACTTTGTTGCCCTGTTACTGCCTTCAATGCTTATACGTGCTGTTGTGTAATACAGTATCTGGAAAAATTTTCGTATCAGCAGTGCGCGATTTGGTCAACATCTATAAAAATACTACAAACCACTTGTAATTTATTCGAAGACTGAGGTGACAAGGTAGTGGCGCAACCCGCACAATACTATTTTGGAGCCAAGTATCCAAAATAGTGATAGTATCCAAAATAGAGGATCAAAAGTTAATAACCGCTGCTTTGGTTTCATGCTTCGCTTAAGATCATTCTCACCCATGACTGCTGACTGTGTCGTAACACACATTGCCACGCAATGCATGGAACGCCGTAGTGTAGATCTGGGATCTTAAACTCAAATTGCTGCGAGGCCCAAACGAGGACTTATGAAGTAACCCGACAACAATGGCAATGCCTGAACCTTTCTAGAAACAGCTTCTACATCATATTCCCTGCGCAGTGTGTATCGTGAGATAGAGAAATTATTTCTATCTATCTCTACTTTAGATTAGAAGGAACGCGTTGACTCGCTGACAGAGCACTTTTAAATGAACTAAGTAACTGAAATGTAAATTATTAGAAAATTTGAAAACCCATTGCGGGCCGCACAAAATGCCCTGGTGGGTCACATGCGGTCCGCGTGTTTGAGACCCCTGCTGTAGATTGTCATTTTATGCTTCACGGCCATAACCGGATGAGTTTTTTTTGGGAGCAGTCACAAATATGCGTCTGGTTAAAGTACAGTATTTTTGGTGCTATCGTGCATTATTTTATTTCGATGTTTCAGATTAGTCGTAAACCATCATTAGGAATATATAAAATGCAACAGTTAGAAAGAAAAAGTAAGAACGCAATTTGAAGGCATTCGTACTGTATTACGTCATAGTATTAAAAAGCAGTGAGGGGATAAAGATGAACCATCGATGTTGAGATCTGGGTGGTGTTCCTGTATGAGAAGAGACTCGAGTAGGTGAAGTTTCTTTTGACCGACGATGCATCCCAATATTTCCCGTTGCGTGAAATTAAAACGGTGCGTAGGATTGGCCGACAAATGTTTGCAAATTTCAGAACGTTGATCAAATTTGTGTTCGTTCATTCAGGATATTAAATTTCGACGTGTCTATCCAATGTAATTTTACTCACACGTACATGTTCATTTGCAGACGATATTGGAGCGACGAAGATGATTCTGTTTGTCTTTTTATGTAAAAGAGTTTTTAAACTTTTTACTTGCATGTATCGAACAAAACTGAAAGGGCATGGTGGCATAGCGGTGTGCAAGTCTGCATTTCTCGCCAGACTTCATAGGAAATTTCCCCGAGGTAGGGGAGACGCATGCTGATGGTGGTTGTCATCTGGCGTTTTTTTCGTGAAACAATTAATTGGGGTTTCTTGTTGAGATGTTTCATGATGCAGCGATCCAGGTATGCTTTGGGGTAAGTGCAACTTGGCGTTTCTGCTACAGCAAAGTGCAACTTTGCGCCAAGTTGCTATCGTGCAACTTGGTGTTTCTGCTACAGCAATACTAACAGCACTTTACTAAGTTGATCGTCAAGTAACAGAATTCGGATTCGGCAAAAGTGATACTGATCACCAAATAGTCCTATCTATTGAACTACAGTACCACATAAGCATCAAACAGAAAGCCGCAAGATGAGAGAAGAGATCAAAAAGTACATGAGATGAAAAGTGATAATTGCGTAAAAGGACCACTAAGTTCATTTTAGACCGGCTATGTCCAAACCGCGGCCCACCGGCCGCATGTGGCCCAGTCGAAGGTTTTGTGCGGCCCAGTTTAGCTTTTCGCTGTAGTAATAAAAGTATCCCATATACTGACAACCTGTCCTTATTTTGATAATCTTGAATTTGACATTTTTGATGCTGGTCGTCTTCAGTGCCACTTTGTCACGTCTGTTGCCATTGCAGTTATCAGCTTAAGCTAAACTTAATTTGCTAAGATCAAAGAAAGCCACTAAAATGTGCGGCCCTCATTAAAATTTAACTCAATGTGCGGTCCTGGTTAAGATATTGACATAATTTTTGGCTCAGCAAGCCATTTGGGTTGGACATAGCTGCTCTAGACACTGTAGTGTAGATCGTCTATGCCATGGCATAGACTCTATGCAGTGGTTCTTAACCTTTCCAAGTGCAGTGACTGCTATTACTAAATATATTGGGTTGGGGGCCCTTCGTCTGCGCAACCCACTGAGGTTCATGGTGAAAGAGCAAATACTATTGTGGTACGGCTGATAAGAAAACACTTTTGTCATTCCTTCCTGAGGACCCGATTAAGAACCACTGTTTTAGATCTATAGATTAAACGCACCATCAGACGTTTGCTTATGCTATGTGTGCACTGTGCATCGAGCAAACTTTGCCTGATCATTGCGCGCTGTAATAATAGAGTTGCCACTTTCTTTTTCGAACCGCGCACCTTACTTATAATTGTGCCACTGTTATTGTCTGAGTATCAATGACAGATTTCGTGTGGCTGTTTCTCCATTTATGATTCAGCCATAAGCACTGTCTATTGAAAGAAATCCTTTCCCAGCAAAGATTCAGACACTAAAGATCTTACAGAGTATATTTCACCTACGAAGCTGGCATCACCAGCTCTTATTCAAATAGAAATCAATCATAAGCAGTTATAAAATTGCAGATTTACTTGGCAACATGTACACATATCGGCCTCAAAAGTATTGTTCATACAACAGTGTCCGAAAATTTCAGCTGGCTCTGTTAGTAAAATTCAAAACATGTGGCAGACTACAACAACCATATGCCACTGCTCACTTGAGGCTACAACGTTGTTGGTATGAACGGTCCTGCACCGGCGTTAAATATTTTCAGGAAGCAATCAGTGTATCGCAACCTCAAAACCAATTGCTTCAGAACACTGAAGCAATCAGTCACATCTTGTTTCGGCAGCAGCAATGCACAAAACCCCAAAGCGTGTTGAGCATGTGGCCACTTTTCTGTTTCAGCGTCTCAACGCAGACGAATTGTTGTAGAACAAAAGGTCATGGTGTACGTCTGGGATTTACCGGTAGTTCTGTGTTATTCAGTCATACAAACTTCCTAGCGTTGTATTGCATTATAAGAAGTGTTGCAATTTTGAGGCAGTATTTTGTTAGTCAAGTGCGAAAATTTGCTGTTTTGAAACGATGTGGCGAACAAGTATCATATTGAATTGCAACAGCAACTGATGGATCAGATAACCGCCAGGGATCTATTTTCAACTGACTCCACTGATTTTTTTTGAAGTAGCACAGCAGCCTCGTGATTCATGTATTGTAATATTAATCTTCGGTAACGCAACCTGGTTGTTGAACATGATTGCTGTTAGGGAAGTGTCATTTTTTAACAGGCGTTGCCTCGCGAACGACAGGGCCTCAACTACTGTACAAATTAGTAGCAGTTCGATTGCTGAATTGGCAAACTTGAAAGTTGTGTTCTGAAATGTAGATCGGCTGACTAGTACATGGTTTGCGTGTGGTGAGGCGGTTGGAACAATGATGAGCACAGTTCCGTTGCTATGTTTTTCAAGCGAGCAATTTTCTCCACCGAACAACTATTGTGGCTAGTATATAACACCGGCAGTCGTTGACATGCGGCTAAGAGGACACCAAAGCTTCCAGGCAGAAAGAAGTTTTCGTCGATAGGTCGCCGGGGTCGTTTCCTGAAACCATGCACACGTGTATGGAGGAGCAGTGACACAAGGGCTGCGGCTGAGCCGCATGAAATGGGTGATGCCTGCTGTAGTGCTGTAGCTTTCAGTTTCAAGCTTTCAGTTTTTCAATCTGAAAGCCTTTGTTGTCCGACGCTGGCATTTGTATGAAGTCGAAGCAGTGCACTTGAATTGCAACGCGTTATAAGCATAAAAAAACTCGGGGTTTAACTTGTCGACTGCTCGAGGCATCCTAAATATGTATAATGTTCCATCCATATTAAATACACGGCCTTGCAAGAATACTACATGACGTGCCCAGGCAACGGCGGAATGTGCAACGTTTTAAGCATATTAGGGCCCTATTTTGCTAGAATGCAGACATGATGTGCCTAGGCAACAGTGGTGTACTAGAACCGGATTTCGAAGTTCAATCCGGCCGGATATTAGGAATTTTTGGATTGGATTGGATATTGTTTCCCATTCAACCGGATCCGGATTATCCAAATGAAGTAATTTTTGGCCATTTCATCAGGTAAAGTCACGATATTTCGAAATCATATTAGCAACAGTCTATTCTGTGTGAAGATGAGCATCATTTATTTTATTATGACGAAGCCCGTCGTTTTTCAGATTGAGATGTCTTCATTTTTTAAGGTTTTATAAGTAGATCATAGTAAAATGTTGGTGTTAGCCTAAGTCAGGGGTGGGCAATTAATTTGGCTCGGGGGCCACTTTGAGTAGGCCGCGTTTAGCGGAGTGCCGTACCTTAATAAATAGAAAAAATTCTCGGTTCAAGTTACCCTCAGCAAAGTTGGAGGAAATTTCAGATTTGAAGATGTTGCCTGAGTGCTTCCGCGGGTCACATGTGGCCCGGGGGCCGCTAATTGCCCACGTCTGGCCTACGTCATTACCAAAAACTGTTCTTCAGCGTTAGACGATGTACACCAGTGTCTGTCTTAACAGCGTAGCTCACTATCTAATTCAAAGTGACCTTAAACCTGAAAACTATAGTAAAAGGCATGGTGAAAGCGTGTTAACATAGTCGCTTGTACTACTGTTAAATTATCGTAAAACAGCTGTTGTCATTGCATGGAGTCCATGAGATAGGTCAACACAATTTCACAATAGTTGTAAGCAATCATTTGATTTAAACATCTACAAGCATATGAGCGTTGCGTACATCTAACATCCCATACCACACAGAAAAAGAATTTTGCATTCTTGTCAAGATCAATCGTAAGCTAATTGTGGTGGGCAGTTGTAGCCATGGCATTCATTGATTTCAAAATTGCCAATTGGCAGTCTCTATTTTGCCTTTATGAGGCAAAAGCAAACACAATTTGGTTAAAATGGTTACATGAAAAGTTCAGAACGCATGACCTGCTTAGCTGACCACGACATCTGTAATGGCGCAAATCTAATGGATGAATGTTGTCGTGGTTTCAGTGCTGGCAAGCTGTCAGTGGATTCTTGTCTGTGCCAGCTGCTGGGCTAAACCCAAGCTTTAAAATTATAACTTTCATCCAAAACCTTAAGCAGTTTTGTTTATGTTTCGTGCTTGTCACCTGACATGACCATTAACGAATTGTGTCTGACAAAAGGCAAAATAACCACAGCTTTTGCCTCATGATGCAAAGTAGACATTACAAATATGTAGGCTAATGTGCAACTGAGTGAGCGGTTTTGGATTGGATATCGGAGTCCATAATTTCATTTTTGGATATGGAGTTCATGAAAAAGCTTCGGATTGGATAAGGATTGCAAAATATCCTTATCCGTACACCACTGCTAGGCAACTCCAGATTTTTTTTCTTGTTCTTTTGTATTGCCTTCACATGTGTGATTTTCTGATGCTTATGGTTCGATAGAAGAGAAGTCGGTGAATGTTTGAAGAGAAGTCAGTGAATCTTGGCGCGAAGTAGATCCATTGTACTGAGAGAAAGAAGGTTCAGAGAACTAGAATCCAGTTGCCAAGTCGTCGGGTTTTCGGTTTTAAGTCTACCTTGTCCCTTGTAAATGCAACCACAGTGCTGACTTGACGTTTAATGGGCCTGAGGGGTGCCCATCCCAAGTTTTTCATTCAGTTTGCAGGCGGCACGTGGGCCATGACTATTTATACCTCTCAGACAACGGGTTACCTGAGGTACATGTACCCCCAGGGGTACATTTGCCTATTCGAAGGGGTACATTGAAAGTTAGCAATAGAAGAGAAATATATTTACATACCATTTCCTTCCAAATATTTATACATGTATCAGTGAATAACATATGCGGAAATCCTTATGCTTATTGTTAAATATATAACATATTTCGTCAAAGAAATTTTAGGGTACATATTCATCTGTTGGAATTCTGAGGGCTAAATGCTCACCTGTTGCAATGCTGATTTTAGGGTACATATTCATCTGGAATTCTGAGGGGTAAATGCTCACCTGTTGCAATGCTGAAGGGTTACCTGGTAAGAGAAAAGGTTGGGAACCCCTGTCTCAGACTATGGCATGACTGACTGGAAATGCAAAAGAGCATGCATTTAACAAAATACATGTAACAAAATACATGAAGTTTGGAATACGAGACTGGCAATGATGTAACATCCAATCGTTCATGCCCATAAGATGGAATGAAATTGCATACATGTTACTCCACAATGTGTCTTGAATTAATCCCATTTGAATAGAAAGTTACGAGCATTACTTAAAGTGATCATACCTTGCAAATACCCGGTTAGCAGCTACCGAAAAAAATTCAGTTACATGGAATCAAAATATCTGAAGGTGAAAATGAGAAGCATTTTGAGAAATCTGTGATTAACAGCATAGGACGGAAGTACCCAAAATAAAGTAAATGACAGCATGAAATGAAGTTGTTACAATCATGTATTTCTACTATTTACAGCACTACCACAAAAATACTGACGCTGAAAATGTTGAACAAACGTGGAAAGAAAATGCGCGTAAATGGACCCCCATGAGCCTTCGCCGGTCGCCTCATTAACCTCAACCTAAGGCCACCACTGGTTATAAGCAAAAATGCGTATGAGAACTGATTTCCGCGGATACGTTAGCTTCTTGAAATATTTAACATAAGCAGAATCACGCTGACAAACAGGCATGTGTTGGCAGATCAAACTGCGTTACTGAAGGAGTCGACGACGTTATTTTGTTAGTGTATGAGGCACTGACTTCTTGCAAGCCACAGTGGGAGCGTCACTTTTGGTGGATAATTTCAGCACCAACAACGCGTCAAATCACTCCATGATTCATTAGAGGCACTTAGCACAGGTCAATAATGAAAGACGGAAGACAATAGTTGCACTGCTGTTGCAAAGGACCAATTCTACAAAGGTGCGCTGATTGTGATTGCGAATAGTCATGGATACAAAGGATATTTTGCTGATGATTAAAATATTTGTGGGCAAGGCACGACGTGCTAAATACGTTTCCCGACGTCCTCCAGCTTCGCAATCTGACAACCTTTGGTTCGATATCCCTGGGAACAAGAGTCAGAGCCCGAAATTCCGAACAACAACGTAAAACCGATGTTGCACAGCAACAGTACAGCCCAGCGCCAAACAAAACAGCTCGTACATCTGTAGCCTAATGCAGATCTTGTTTCAGTGAGATTAGTGACATCTAAAATGGTGTACAGCATACTAGTTTCGTAGTGATTTTGGAAAAGCCGTGTTCAAGCTATTTTTCATGACTCATGCAGTTATCATTAGCGAATCGGACTTTGAGCTGTAAATTTGGATGGACGGAAAAGTACCAGAGGTCAGATTTTAAGGCTTGACCTTGGTGACCGTTAAAGACATTTTTGAAAGACCGCAACTGTATCATATTTATCTGAGTACCGAGAAAGTTCTACTGCATTCTGAGAGACCGTTTCGCTCCCTTAAAACACCTTTTTAAAACATCACTACATGTCCATACCTCATGATGCTCGTGACTGGTAGCAGGGCAAACGCAATCTTAGCATCTGCAAACTTTACTGCTACTTGATAAAACTGAGGAACATAAGAATGCGTGTGTTTTTCAGAAATTTGCAATGTGGTGTGAGAACGCTGGTGTGGACACCAATTTCTTCTGGGGAGTGTAGTCGTTTGGTCGAGTGAAAAGAAGTGTCTGTTATACCTCAGTCCGGATAGAAAAATGGAAAAATTTAACTTCCAGCTTCAGGAAAGCCTAAGCGAACCAATAAAGTGAGATCCTTTGTTCACAGCCGGAGATTGGCTGCTGACACGAATGGCGTTCTTGCATAAGCAGTGTTTCAGTCGTTGTATTGCCTCTTCTAATGCATGATATTATCAGAAATTTGTATAGGGTTGGAAAGGCGCACACGAACTACGTTGTTCACTGAAATAAAACATCGTCTGTTTGAGCATAGGCGCAACAGTTCTCAACTCGGCACACGAGCAAATTGGGGTCAGCATCGACAATTGACAATACAGTATAATTCGCAATGAACTTTAACTTTAATTTAGGTAGCAGTGAAAGTATTCCAACCATTACCCCATGAAAATGTGCATAATCCTCAGTAAGCTTTTGGCATGTTTCCGGCTGTCATGCAAGGCTCTCCACAAAATTTGTCCCTAATTTCATTTTTGGTTGCATTTCGTTGGCAGCAATCCGCATTGCATTCTGTTATCATTACTGACCATATTTTAAAAAATGTTATCTGCTTGATCACACCAAGCGCAACAGTAGGAGATGTTGAATTTTTAATTTTGAAATATATGGGCACCTGAATTTTACACTCAGTATCGTAGTTCTTGTTTCTTCATTTTAGGTGGCGAGGGCCACGAATCGTCGTTTTTGCCTAAAAGGGATTGCTGTTAGTGAACGCGATAGCAGTTCTGATGTGCATAAATTGTCGGAAATGTGAAGCAGTGGAATAAAAGACGTGGCATTGCGTGTTTGAGATAAGGATTACGGAGATGCAAACGCAAAAAATAGCGGCATTGAGACGCATAACCTGATGTCTCAATGCGTTACAGAGTTTGATATCGTGTAAACCAGGGGTGCTCAACACGTCGATCGCGATCTGCCAGTCGATCCCAAATGTACTGTAGGAGGGTACATCGCATTACATTAACATCTTCGGTAGCTCGCAACCTGAAAGTGTGAGCACCCCTGGTCTGCGCTCCATTGCTCCACAATTTTGTTTTTTGATGCAACTCCTACGTTCGAACAAGCTCCGAGAAGCAGTGTTGCCATAGCCACGTAAACTGTCAGGGATGCCCAGTTTCAAGTACACCTCCAAGACTATATCATCCTCTGTTACGACTTAAAAAGCGTCACTGTATCACTGAGGTTCTAATAACAAATGTAAATGTGGGAGTTCCAGGGTTTCTTTATTTATGCTGTGCCTTACCAGAAAGAATGCCGGTGGGGCATTGTGTTAAGAAGCTCGATAGCAAGTATTTCGAAAATCTGAATTATTCAGAACAGGATTCGCAGGGTTACCTGACGGTGTGCTTTTCGAATTTGCGGTCTGTAATTTACTGCTGTTTGCTGTTATTTCAGCGTTGGAACGTCCGTAGCAGACTCAAAAAGAGAGCAGCAACTTTTTTTTTAACTGTTATGCGACAACTGTTGACTAATCGTGGAGGCTGAGCGTGACACAAGAAGAAAGCAATCTCTCGAAGATCCGGTCAGCCAAAGTCAACCTATTGAATTGCAACAGTGTCTCATTTGAGTAGAACGTTATGGAAAAGGATTATTCTGAAATGCGTAACTCACTCAAAAATACTTGTATCATGATAGTACCGTCGCTCACAGTTAGCGAAAGTAGCCGCACGGTTTTTTGTACTTTTACTTGGGACAAGTTTTTGGCTTTGTGCCAGTATTTCGAAATTGTGTCCTCAGAACCAAGCAGCCAGTCTCATTCTGACAATAAAAAATTTTCTTGTGCTGCTACGCAGACTGAGCGTTCACCTGAAACGCATGGAATGGATGAGAAAGGAAGATGTCAATGCATCTGTGAACAAAAAAGACAAACGTGTGATGCAGATTCTTCTCATAAAATATCTGAACAAAACACTGCCAAAAGGCTGCATTCACCTCAATCCTTCCGTCGGGCATGCAGCGAAAGTCGACATCACTTTAAAAGAAGTTCAACTCCGTCTTTGCGGAGTCATAACGTGAAGCAACTTCTTTCTACGTTTCCGGACCGTTTTGAGCAAGTGGCTTTGAAAGAGTTTGCGGGTGTTGGTAGTTACAGTGATATGTTAAAATTTTCACCAATGAAGTACTTAAGTCACCATATAACGCTTTTGCTAGAGTTTATTCGGGTTGTTAAGACGTCTCATCGTTGTCTGGTAGATGCACTAGAGGCTTATTTGCGACATCTCAGGATTTTGACAGACGAGTTTGACACTTCACCTTCCGCAGAGGTGATACAAAGTGACCTCAACGTCCTTGATAAAGTTCGTAAGTACGGCGGATGGGAATTCGCGCAGGCCAGGAAGTATGTTCACGAGGAAAGGAAAAAAGAAAGGAATGCTGCTGCCACGCTCACAAAGTCAACGGATCACGACGCAAAAAGGATGACACGAAAAGTGTCGTTTGAATGCACAACATCTTCTGCCTCGTCTACTGATAAAGACAAAAGTCTCCTCGCGGGCGATCGCCCAGTTAATTTAACAGAAAACACGGTGAAAGAATCTGATCATAATAACAAGCACGTTGAGGCGCATGAATCTACATCAGAGGGCGTAAAAGACGCTGCTACACACCGCGGGCTCGACGTTGACTCAGAGGATCGGGATGAAAAGCAGCAACATGCAACTGCAAAGAATTCTTTGCAAAAAGAAACTTCGACTGAGCACGGCCCTGGGCGGCCGACGACACGCTCGCATCCACAAGACGCGCGCATCAGCCGAGAACAAAAACCGAGCCAACAGCGCTCGTCCATTGCCACAGAAAAGAAGCGAATTGAAACGAACCCCAAAGTAAGCGCCACCAAGAAGCGCCGCCGCCCTTGTCGCTTCTACAACAATGTAGGGGGCTGCAGAAAAGGAGACACGTGCGACTTCCCGCACGTGTGTTCGAACTGTGAGTCACCACAACATAATTGTTTCAGGTGCCCAGCTGTGGACACGAGGCTGCCGCAATATTTGTACGGTCCTCCAGAGAAAAGGGGAAGGCACCATTATTAGTTTTGTATGCGCAATGTTTTTGTGCACAAACCACGCCTTCAGCGCGAGAACATACGGAACCATGTTACACACAGCTCAGGTGAAGTTTGGAAGACTGCAGGAACTCCGTGACACGGCTGAGTTTTGAGCAAATGTAACATCAATTTTTCCAAACTCGATTTTTATGTTCACTTTTCCAAAATCGATGTTTTATGTTTACGCGTTCCCGACCTCGATCATACCGAGGGCAATATCTTCTTAAGGCACTGAATCTACTCAATCCTTACAATTTAATGAACTGAAGGTATATAAAATTGCATGCAGTTAATTTCATCCATAAATTTTTTGTGAGATAACAAGCTAAAAAGCACTTTTCTCAAGTACACCGTAAGATCTTGGAAATGTAGCTTATTGGATTTCATAGTTCGTAGCCACATTTACGGAATGCGCGGACATATCTCGCATATTTGAAAAACATAACCGCGCTTTTGTAAAAGACAGTTTTCAACCATAACGAAGCTATGTATAGACAAAAAAATTAGTAAGCATTCAAAAAATTTAACAAAGATGAGAGTATACGTGTTTACCCTAATGGCGGGCGGCACAAGTGGATACCAAAGAATCCGGAGCCACAACTAATCAGGGGAGCCCGAAATGCAAGAGGAATGCAAAGTCTTACGAACTGATGTGAGAACGTTTTTGATTTGGAAATTACCGACATTTCTTAAATCGCTTATAGCGAATATTGAGATTTTCTGCCACCGCAGATTTGCTTCATCGAGAAACATGTTCCTTTTCGAGCTGGAAAAATAAGAAAATAACCTGCGAGTGCGTTTTCGCGTTTCGATCTATTTGTAAATTGTGCAAATAAGGACATTCCAAGGTTGAATGATCACCAGTGACATCACACAATCAATCAACCATGATCTAGGAGGAAGCACGATTAGATCCGACCCTAACCCCTCACTGTAAAATTCGACCCGCTCGCCCTATTTACCCTGCAGCCAAAACTGCTGCTGCTGCGCAGTTTATTGTGAGTCATAAGCTTTTTAATTTCTTGTCGATCCAAGTTTGATCCGTACTTAAATGGAACAATATATCATTTTCTGACATAGTTTATTAAAACCTATAAATCTCAAAGTGAATTTTGAAACATCTGTTCCATTTTCTAAAGATCTATTTTCATGTGGGTTTCAAACAAAATCTAAAACTATATGCCAAAAAAGCGTTTTGAGCAATACGTTCTTTTATGATGGTATATTCAACTTTTAACTTGATCTTTTTATGACATGGTTCAACTACGACGTGACATTTGCGACGGGTTCATTATATCACGGGCATTACGTAACATTCCTTAGTACCCCGGTAGATTTTCTACTATAAACTTCCCATCGAGTTAATGCACGTGTTAGTTGTCTATAATATGAAATGAATTCGATGCAAAAGCGTGACCAAACGGCGCCTTTTCGTTTTTTCGAGACCATTTGTACAGCAGCAAAACCGTTATTTTGATACCGTGACAATGCTGGTACAGCTAGTTAGCGCAACGGCTGCAATCAGCCAACTCTCTCCAGTAGCATAGTCATTCAAAAACGCTAGCATACGATGTAAAAACATTCAGGATTTTTTATCGAAAGAAACGGGAAATTACACCAGCAACTGTGCCATGTTTGTTGTCTACTGTGCTCTTGATTCATGCCGTTTCCCCGATGCGTGTGCTATACTTTTACGCATACCGGTCGCAAATGTAGACACTCTTTTTTTCACTGTTCGACAAAAGCTCGAATCAAGCTTAATGTTTCGCAATAAAAATGCAACTTTAAAGGCGTCAACTCAAGCAAATCAGTTGTTCATGAAAATGCCGGTCCGTTATGAGCACTGGATAGATACTTTCCATAAGCTTTTGCAAATAACGGAACCTTGCCTGATATTAAATACTGGGATATACCGTTGGACATAAAATGTTCTGTAATGCGCCTCTGCATCCTACTCGTATATTTCATTTTCTGTCGATTTCTGCTTTTCCTTTTTTATAGAGGATGTCATTCGAGATTGCTCAAGGCTTAGCACTTAAAGCCGATATCTTGTTTGGTAGGTTTTGCAAGAACACATGCTACAAAGACGATCGTTGATAAGCTGGTAGATTTATCACTGCAAATGTGCAAGATCTACGTGTAAGATGTATGTTATTACATATCGTAAATCATTGTTTTGCAGTGGCGAGCAAACCATTTTTCATAACTTTGGGGATAAAATACAACGCTTGCTCATCACAATGCTTCTGATTAGTGCGGAAAAATACAATCGCGACTTGTTTCATAAAGACGCGGCCTCTCCCGCAACTAGCAGTGATTGATTTATGGCCTGCTTGAGGCACAATAAAATTGTACTACAATTGAAAATTCGATATTACGATTTCCAGAGTAGGCCTGCACCTTTTTACTGATATTTCAATACTTCGAGTCAGGACGTCTGAATTTTGACGTTATTTCGTTTTACTTTTCATTGTTATTTTGGTGATGAATAAAAACTGTGCTTGAAGATTAGATCTAGTTTTTTGTGATACTTTAAGGGACAGGATCCGAATTGCAACATGCCCCAGTTTTTCCAGATTCTTACAATGAAAACATGTTGTAATGGTCACATTTAACGAGGGGACACCATTGTACGTCAAAATCCCCAATATTATCCAATTCGAAATCCATCTTCCAATGTAACTGACAATAAAAATAGAAGGCAGGATGCAGAACTGTTGAATTGACAGTGATAAATGACAGATTACGCTCATTCGCACACTCAGATATAATCAAATCACATTTGGCATTTGCACTCAAGTTGTAAACCAGCACAAACGTCCAAGCGCACATGGCACATGATCTGCCTTTGCTTTTTAATGACTTCAGTTAAAGGAGGCATAATTATAGCGTGATCCTGCATACATGATTATCACTCTCTGCATACTACAGTTGCTACTCGGTCAACAAATACCCTAAAGAAATGTTCCAAAATGTAGTCAGACAGCCTTGAAACCAGTGGTGTTGGCTTCACAAATGTGCAGCAGTAAATGAACTCCCGATGATGTAGTTTAAAAAAAGCTTTCATTAACATTCCACAACAATCAGTGGTATTATTTGGCCGTTTCTATAAAGTATCGTACAGTAATTACGGCGAAACACTACCTCATTGACGTTGAATCTAATACTCAGAATAACCGGTGGAAAAAAATTCTTCAACTGATATTCAGGCATATTTCCATCCCTGTCAGTAAACACGTATGACTGCTGACGAGGTTAAAGCAGAAGACCCGAATACATCGAAAGATGCAGATTTCGGCGACCTAGCATACATCAAGCTGGTCGAACGATACCCAAATCACTGGTTAATTGAAGCCGCTATTTTAATTTTCATAGTTGGGCACTTTCTGCATATCGTTACCGCTGAACCTCTGGGAATAATCAGGTTTTTTAAGGAAAATGTTGGGTACCCACTACCCGGAATGGACCTGTAGGGACCTTATGATAATTTTCGCTGATTCTAGGGACCCGAATCAGGTCCCTAAAACGCCTTTAAAAAACTGGAATAATTATACTGCAAGAAAACAGTTTATGGCATTTCGTTGTCAACGCAACGCGCCTACTTGATGTCATTCAATCAATATCCACAACATCAATTACTTTTTAAAAATCTGAGTAGCAACATTTCTTAACTGGTAGACGGTAGTCTTTTCAACATAAGTCCTCTGGTGACTTTATACCGAGAAGATCGTACCCTTTCCATTTCAGTTTTCGCACGCTTTTAATAAGCCACTCAACTTTTGATCTTTAATCCATCAATATACACTATATTAACTGTGTTTATCTTTAACGAACATAAATACTTGTGTACTGCGATTCACTTGCATGACCATTATGCGGGTTGGTGTTTTCTTGCGCTGGACAGAAAGCGTAATATTTTATTAAATGTCATTCAGTTTACACTGCAATTAAAAATACAGTACTCTGCTTCGTGGCTCTTTTATGGCAATGTATGTCTGCTAAAAGATGCTTCATCTGTAAAAGCAGGAAATACCTAATTACGGGCTCATGCCCACTAAAAACAGGTGTAATCGACCGTGATTAATTCAACCAACTTCAAGTTTATTGTTGTGATCATATTTTAATGACAATCATTCATCCAACACTTGGATTTATTGAATTATTGAACAAATACTGAAAAATGTTTGATGTCAATGACAAATTTATTGAATATGATTCTGAACTGAAATGTTGCAGTTGCAAACTGATCATATGAATGGATATGCCGACTTTGAAGAATGCAAATTTCCCATTTCGTACTTCAGTTGTTTGTGCTGCTTTTATAATGTGTTGTATTTTGGATATTTTAGTTTTATATTTGTAGATAGGAGCGATTTAATGCCTCAAAGCAAAATGTGTTAAATAAGTGGTAATTTAATAAAAGCAATAGAGAGAGGCAACGATCAGTTTACTGATGAGTTAACCTGGGATGCAGTAATTAACAAAAAATAGATACAAAACTGAAAACGAGATTAAAACAATGCTTTTGAGTATTGTGTTTTAAACTTATTTACGCAAAATTGTACGCATTTGTATCATACTGCCCGTGCTATTTCGATAATTCTTTCCATGTTTTTCAGGAATAATACAGTAACTTTCAATGTAAAGAAGCTTTTGAGGCAGTTTGAACATTTACTTCAGTGCTTGAGTTGTCAGAACACGTCTCGGATATTCCACAGGAAATATTTCTGTGGTTAACATCTGCTTTACACAGTGATGTGGACATTGCGTAAGTCTCTTGGGATCTAACGTAAACGACGCAACTGGAAATCCGCTCCACTGAACAATATTCTTGGCACAACTCATTGCTCAGTCAGCAATTCAACAGCACAAGAATACCGATTTCTATTACAGTAAAAACTTGTGCTACCTCGGCATCATTCAGGATTCACGAAGGACAAACCGCTTGAATTTCATAAACTGCTGTGGTTTCAGTAAAACTGTTGTACGCTCACAACCGATCGACTGAGTAGTATCTCGAGATTAAAATCAGTGTTCCCTCTAAGAAAACTTTACACTGAGCAAATGTTTGATTTAGCGCACATGGAAGTGCGCAACAATGCGGACGCGCAACTCATGAAGCCTTTCGGGCGGTATAAGGTCTGTGCGGTATATATAAGATATGAGATTTGGATCTTGGAAGTGTGCGAGATGTGATTTTACTGCGCAAATGGTCTGGTGGTACTGCGCAGTTGCGCACCTTAGAGGGAACACTGATTAAAACCTACAGGTGTACCGCCAATCTGAGTAGACGCATCGGCCTGGAATCAACAGTTATATTTGGTCCAATCACTGCAGGGGGGGCGATCTCCCCCTCTAAAATCTTCGAAGGTAACTTTATTGACCATAGTTTTGTACAATTCAGAAAACAACATTCGTAATTAAACGCCATTTTGTTGTTCATTGCTTTGTCACAGGAATGTTGTGAAGTATACTTCATCTCTTACAGTAGCGAACCGTTATGAGACTTGACTACCAAATATTGCTAAAATCGCCCCCCCTAAAACTACTGGCTGGATCCGCTCCTGAATCACTGGATCGCGCAGCAGTATACAATTTTTTCGTTATTGCGGGGATACATCCATCTGCAAGCACTTTTGAAAAGGTAACAAGCTCCATCAAATTGTCAAATAATTTTACAAATACCTTGCTTCAGCCTCAGTTGCAAGCACTAGCGTACGGAGGGGGAAGGCCACTGTGCCATGGCCACCCCCTCAGACCCTAAAAATAAAAATATGTAAAACCAGTATTGTCTAAAACTTGCTTCCAGAATGCACGAAAATGCGTATTTTTAGGTGTAATTTTGCAAAATTTTGCCGGGGGCATGCCCCCGGAACCCTAGAATGTTCGTGCCTTCGGTACTTCCCCTAAAGTTGATTTGTGACGTCACATGATTGTGACGAAACTTGGCCCTCCCTCGGAAATTTTCTGCGTACGCCACTGGTTGCAAGCTTAGTTGGAATGAAACTACAACTACGTTTACTAAGTTTGTATGGCAACAGTGATCAACACATAAATATAGCAGTCAATTGATCCTGTGATGTAATAACTAATATTTTACCAACCGCACTTTTCACAGTAGCAGAGTTTACCGTTTTAATTAGTCGTGTTGCAAACAGCTTAAGACTTCGCGCCTCTTGTGTATTATATGCTTACCTTCCTTAAAATTTGAATGTACTAAAAAGTGGAATTTAAAAATAACTTGGTGGAGAGTTAAACAAAGCTATTTTGTCCAACAAACCATGAATTTATACGGGCTTTGCCTGCTTAAATATAGGACAAGATTTCGTCGAAAATTAGCTGTTACTCGTGTTTGTTTTGGCAATACACGATCGAACTGTTAGATGTTTAACTATTCTCTGAATTAAAAAATTGAGTTAAGGTAATTTCAGGGAGTAAATAATGAAAATATTTAATAAATTAATGTAACTCTTGACTGGATGGAAAAATCATTGCAGGTATAGTGCGACAAACTTTGAAGTGTTGCAAAATTGGTTAAAAAACATCATAGAACTATATCGAGAAAAACAACCCTCCCTATTGAGATCAAAAGTTATTTTTACGGAAGTTAGCCTACCAAGGAATCGTGTCTTTTGCAATCTAATGTACGCTATTACTAAACATTGTTAAACACCAGCGCTACAATAGAATATTTTAATTAAAAATAGACAATTGTCCCTTGAGGGTTTTGTCTAATGAGGATGCTTTTGTTCGTATGTCCCGAAATACAAACATATCAGGGAAACGTTTATTTAAGCCACAACCGAAGCGCTAACTTTTGTTTTCTAGCAGTGAGCCACATGTTGTGGAAAGCGCATTGTTTTAAGGATGATCTGAGCTAGACGTCTGCTGCCAGATCAGGAATACAGTGCCTTTTTCTGAAAACCACGGCCCCAGGAAAGATTGGCGAGTCAATTCCTGATGGCTTCTCCCGCGGGAAAGCGGTCGTCCAAGGACCAGATGGCGTGACTACGTCTCCGACCTTGTTTGCTCGCTCCTGTCTTGATGTGGAGCCAGCAAAACTATTTGAGATTGCTGTAAACCGAGAGGAATTTCCAGTTTTCCAAGGTCTGCTGCCTTCACGACACTCCCCAGAGGAACAACGGGTAGGAAAATTAACGAAAAAGTGAGTGAAGAAAAGCAATAGCACAAACCTGTTGTTAGGTCAGTGTAGACATTCTGTGAATGAATCAAAGCAGTAATGCTTCTTGGGACGCCATTACCCTATCTGACAACACATGGTCGGCAGAATGTAGGATTTGTAGTTGTTTGTGATTTGTAAGATGTTGAAACGTTTTCATCAAAGCATTGCTGCCGGTAAACTTGTGAAAGTATTCAGGTCTTATCTATTGTTTTTCTCATTGATTACATCAACAAAAAAGCGACGCTATAATCTATTACTTCTCTTTTTCATAAATGTGAATAACTTCCCTAAGAAAAAATAAGAAATGATCGTCGAGAATTGTTTTATTATTTCGGTGAGCTATGAGCGACTATGTTCAATAATGACTAATTCTCGACAAGGAATTTTCTGAGTCAGGCTGCACGGAGTATCTAACTTCAAACGCCTCAAGAAATCACATGGGAATGTAACATCATTTTGCAGACAGTATGGTTGATGCGCCGCCTCCAAGCCACCATACGTATTGGCGTTACTATTATATTCGCCCAAACAAGATACTGTTATTTTGTGTGATGTTGAAAATGCTCAACTTCAACCGACAGTCGTCCAGTCTTGTAAAATGGTAATCAGTCATCTTATCAACAACTTTTGTTTCTTTAAAACTCAAGCTTGCGTTCAACTCAATGGACAGTGCAAGAGATGTGCAAACTACGAACCAGTCAGATACTATTCAAGTATGTACTTTCCACGATGGGTGTAAGCAAGGAATCTATCAGCAAATTTTTAATAGGAAATCGATTTCACGTAAAATTACGCATCCTCAGTCCTGAAAATTGCAAGCAAAGCTTACAGGTGAAAAGTTGAAAGGCTGAAGT
>Ga0210059_1004368_pt1 | contig 22786 bp, 13 predicted proteins | sample Ectturendosymbi2_FD_188042 | JGI IMG/M metagenome (GOLD analysis project Ga0210059, IMG submission 188042) | Ecteinascidia turbinata endosymbiont from Florida, USA - Sample 2 (SPAdes) (version 2) | ecosystem: Host-associated > Tunicates > Ascidians > Unclassified | place: Key West, Florida...
GACTTTCGCAACCCGCCTCTGCAGACAAAGGAGGGGACATGAGTGAACTGCAAGTTCGTCACTGCATGACACTATAACTGTGAACCTGACTCTTGTGCAGTGTGAGTTCCATACCGGCAAAAAAACTGTGATTGCAAGAATCAAATCATTTTATCGGAATTAAGAGGCCGACTTCAGGTTTTTCCAGAAATAGGTGATTCATAATCCCAATTTCCAGGCGGGGTGCAAATGCCCGTTTTGCCCCCGTACCCTGCGGACGCCCATGCGATCATTGACTATTTTATACCAGGTTCCATAAACAAGGCCAGCTCATCCAATGAAACAAAGAAACGTTTTTGACTAATTGTTAACATAAGTTCATTTTTAGCATCTTTAGCAAGTAATGTGCAGCACAAAAAAATTATTGGCGATGATTTTCAATGAAGTCAAGTGTCATGTCAACACCTCTTTAGGTCTGGTGGGGGGATGCATCCCCTGCACCCCCCCTGTGTCCGCGCCTGAGCACAATACCTTTTTTCACAGCCTCATTCAACAAACGGATTTGATGTTTTGTAGATTTGTTCCAGGTTTGACATTTTGCTGCAAGGAGAGGTTTGAAGCAATGCGACCATCTGTAATTGATTTCACGCTGTTTTCTTAAATATAGCCCTAATCTATTTCTCGCTGTATGTATCACTTTGATAAATCCTCAAGTCTCCCTGGAAGAGTGCATGCCATGATGCCACGAAAATAATTGAACCAAAGTTGGATGATACCCAGTGCGGTTTTCGTCGCTGCCGTAGCACTACAGAGCAAATTTGCACTCACCAGCAAATTTTCGAGAAATGTTGCGAGTATACCAAAACTAACATGTTTTGTCGATCTTGAAGATGGTGTCAATGTCGACGAAGTTAAATCACAACCGTTCAGCGTTGGTGCTGGACTCCGAAAATGGTGTGTGCTTCCACCACTCCTTTTCATAGTCTATATCAGGCAGTGGCGTACCTAGGGTTTCACGCGCCCGGGGACAAAGTCAGTTTGGGCATCCTTATCCAGCCCGTTCGTTGGCAGCATAGAGGCGAAAAATGAGTTGGGAATAAAGGGGCGTTGAAAGCTTACTCGGGCCCCAAACACATTTTGCCAATAATGAAAAACAGTATATTTAAGAAAAATGTGTTGATTTAGTAGAACGTAACATATCCCGAAAAAATCATATTGCGCAAGGTCTACAGCCCTCACATTGTTCTGCAATCGCTTATGTGGATCTCTTCCAAAAATTTGGAGAGCCTTGGTCTATATGAATTGGATAGACAGTCACAAACGCATCGACGAGGATGTCACTGGTGGGAACTGCAAGATGAACCATTTGCTTTTTGCGGACGAATTGGTAAGCCTACTGCATGCGTAGATCTTCTCAACAGGGTCTTCAGCACGCATTTGATTGGTTTTCTGCTGCGTGCGACCACGCAGGAACGAAATTTAACACTGAAAAGATTAAGGTATTGTGTCTCTCAAGACACCCAAGGCAGTGTATTCTGCAAGTGAGCAGAAATACACTGCAGTAGGTGGAGACGTTCAAACATCTTATGGGGTGGTATTCACAATTGACGGAAGTCGGAACAAAGGGATTGATATACGGATTGGTAAAGCAAACGCATTTCTGCGTCAGCATTATTGCTCCGTGGTGCCGAAATAGGAGCTTTCAGAGACCACAAAGCTGTCAGTTTTTAAATCGGTCTTTGTTCCAATCCTCACCTTTGGTCATGAGTCTTTAGTGAAGACTGAAAGGATACTGTCAAAAGAACAAACGGCAGAGATAGGATATTTGTAAAGAGTTCTCGGTGTGACACTTCGTGTCAAAGAGCACAGGTGTGAAATCAGTAAAGCCCGGGACATCAAGATCCCAGCAATGTTAGTTCTGCCATGTATCCAGAATGTCCCAGGAAAGAATGGCGAACTAAGTCCTTCGGGATACAGTCTAATGTTCCCTGACAGTTGGTTTACCTGGTGTGCGATGGCTTTTGCATTGCTTCTGTTTGTTAACTGAGTTATATGAAACAATAAACCATTACCAATCTACACCCACGGGAAAGCGGCCCAGAGTTCGTCTAAGGACCAGGTGGTGTGACTACATCTCCGACCTTGCTTGGTCTCGTCTTGGTGTGGAGCGAGCAGCACTTTTTGAAAGTGCTGTTGATCGTGAGGTATTTCGGGTTCTCCAAGGGCTGCTGTCCTCGCGACTCTCCCCAAAGGAAAAGCGGGCACGAAAGTGAGTGTATGAATGAGTATGTAGGCCTACATCGAACCTTTCTGTTTATGAAATTTTCTTCAGTTTGCTTGTCAAAAGTGAATGTCGTATTCAAAAAATTACGCATATTTGGAGGGAAACTTGCGTTTTTGTGAAAATCAGTTAAAAGTATCAGACATAGAAGGAAAAATGGTGTTGACACCCTGAAGCTCCACCACGACACCTATTTAAAATCCTTAAAAAAACACTGCCTTATGTGCCTGATTTTCGTAAAAAAATTGCCCATGTTGGGCAAGGTTGATTAATGTAGCTGAAAACTGCAATGAAAATAGAAAAAATTCATGTCTCAACCTAATTTACTTTTATTGTAGATAGAACCACAAGCTTGAATTGAGATTCTGTTTAAACCTTAAACCGACCACCAATGACGTCTACTGGCGGAATTTTTGGCTTTTTCTTTGCTTTTTCGTTCATTTGTTAAGAGCACTTCCCACATTTTTGTTTGGAAAATTGCTTTTGTTTTTCATCATATAAAAAAAATTCCAAAATCAGCACGTTGTTTTTTTCTCATCGGATGAGCTTGAGAAGACTTGCTAAGCTGTACAAAATCCGCGTGCGCGTCTAAACCTGTCAGTTAGTCCAGTATCAAGGAATAAAGAAAATCTGCCTATTTTGGGCAAGGACAACAACGGTGTTTGTGTTTAGAGGTTACCTGAGCAGGGTTAACGGGCCAGTTTCAGTTTACTGAAAGACCGCTCGCAGCTTGCAATGCATACTGCCATCGTCATCATTATTTGTAAAGCAATTCGAGGAATATCAGGACGCGATAATATAGTTGCACGTCTTGAAATTAGCATTTTGCAATCTAGAAACTTTTCGTAAAAGTGATTGCCATCTACATCTGAACTGTACACAGCTCCTAAATTGTCACTCACAGTCAGGACCATAACAAACGCCTTGGACATAGAACTGAAAGCCAAATTTGTACAGAAAAAGCTAGCTCTAAACAAGACTAACAAATGTCTTCTTTCATGAGTTAACATTTTTTGATCAACTGGCACAGTAACGATAGCAACTGCTGATTTTTCGAGGTCTAACTAATGTTCTCCACCTTAGTCTCTGGATTGGGGCATTGTATTCAGCCTGTTTGTTGGACAATACCGGCCGTCGAAGAAGTTTTGTAAAATCGGAGTGGGCCGCAGCAGTTTAAGCAATTTGTAAATTTGTAGGACCACAACAACAGTTATTTGCGTAATAGTCAGATTCTCACAGCCACGGTCGTAACTCGTCTCAACCATCTGACCAATATCTTCTTGGCTGAAATGCAGCAGTACGGACTGACTTAGCCTTACTTATAGCGTGAGGAGGACGATGTCTTGTAGATTTGGCATGCGAGAGTTATTGTTCTGTCACAAAGTCTGACCATCGTGTTATGTCACAATACCACATTTGTGTGATAATCCTTGGTGGTGCTGGCAAGACACGTCCGACTAAAAATGCATTAGATATGTGTGCGCTGTGTTTATGCAGCTTTGCAGTTTATGATTGTATGGGGCAAAAAACAGAGATTCGAGAAACTGTAAATAAAATTTTTAATTTTTGCCAAGCAATTTTTGCGACCCGTCAAAGTGGCGTCCATGGCACGTGTCATGCCTGCCATACCCTAGATACGCCACTGGTTATAAGCAAATCGTGAGCAATGAACACCGGTATATAAACTAAATGATAGAAATGTTAATTATTTGAAATTTCTCAATAAGCATCACGGGACGCACAAATCGCCCTCGCGGGCCGCATGTCTGAGACTCCTGTTGTAACCAACTATCCAAGTGTGAAGTATATACTCAAGTGATAGGCAGGTGTTATACTGGTGTTTTATTTTTTATTTTACTGTAACAGTCGAATTTAAGATAATTATTTAGAAATATGCTTTTTGTAATTGAAAGAAATATTATGAGTCAAAGGCCAAGAGACATAGGTCGAAATTTTAAGTGTTAGTGCAATGAGGGTTAAAGCTAGGCAAAAAAGGTCAAAACAAAAAAAGAGAAAGGTGCATTGGACACGCATTTTAGTAGAACTCCCTCAGATAATGTGCAAAAACTCTAGAAGAGCCAAGCCACGTAATAATGGCGACAACACAGGCAGCCAGCCTGACAATGGTATGCAAGATAGTCAAAGCGGAAATTTATGTACGAGAAGCGAGATAAGTCATTTTGAAATTGTTGAGTCTGACAAAGAAGGAAGCTAGGGCATCTGATGAAGCTTGTGAGAACGAAAATTCAAGATTTGTCAGAACCACTGGATTAACAAACGATTCTTGCTACATGCCCAGGTGTCATCAGTCAGAATGTTAGGGACTATTCAGCTCAAAGAGAACAACAATCACAACAGAAGTTTTTGCCAGAAACGAGAGTGATGACACACGGTTTTCTAACTTCCACTGCAAAATGTCGAAGCGGTAGACTGTCCATGGCTAATATGGTCGGCATCGAAAATTGAACCTGTTGCTGCTACTGCAAACGTTTTAGCTCTGGATGTGCAGTGTACTAACTCATGGATTTATTGGTGTTACGACGTTTTCCGTTGAAGTCTCTGCTGGAGAGGTGAAACTGGGGGTCATACCCAAGGCCTCGCTTTTTCACATCAACGATTCCGTTCATTGTGACTTGATGCCCTAACAAAAATTTCTGCATACGCCACTGAGTGGGGCCCCGCAAAATGCTTCCAATCGGGCCCAGCACTTGCTAAGGCTGGTCCTGCTTGCAACATTCCAAATCAATGGAAAAGCACGAAAACAAGAAGCTATTTGAATTAAATGTGTAGTTTGCTCGTATTTTCACAAGATTTTAAACTTAATCTGAAAATTCACAAAGTTTATAATTCATTTAGAACTCTGATAACTCAGTCTTAAAAAATCCATGCTCACTAAAACAAGCATTTGCTCCCTGTAAAGGTTTCTTGCAAGAAAAACATTGCATGCAACTGTTTCCGTAACATTGGACATTTTCTTTTTTGTATACGTCCATTTGCGTTGCATCGCCAACAACCTGAAAAAGATAAGAAAATGTCGACTTTGCCCCCCCCCTGGAAAAATTTCTGCGGACGCCCATGTGCATATGCAAATAGCTTACAAAATAGGACGAGTAATGATGAGAAAGGTTTCGACCAGCAGAAGAAGCAAGACTCATAATTACTACATCATTACTGAAAAACAAGATATATATCAGCTTGTGAGTGCTGATTGTGATGTTCAAGATGCTTCATCATTTTCCACAAATTATGATCTTCGTTCATTTTAAATTCTGTAGGTAAATTTGAGTGGTGGAAAAGACGGCATTTTTATGGTCGGGACGGGCGAAACTTAATCTCGCTACGCCTCTGGTTCAGTGTTTATTGCGATTTTTTTAAAGACTGTAACGTTTTGTGGTGTGTTGCGGAAGTGAATGTAGCGGAGGGTCTTAGGTCGAATACGATTCAACAGGGATCCCTACTATTTGAGAGATCAACCTAGTTATTGCAGGAGCGCAGGTCAGTCTCCGAACTAAGCAACCTGACTGACGTCTTGATGTGCCAAGCCAATGCAAAGGGAAATAAAGGCTCTCACTACTATGTCCGTTAGTAACTCTCCAGTAGCTGATCGCCTTTGATTATATTCAGGTATACAACGAAATCTTCGATGCTCTTGAATGTGAAATCAGAGCAATGTAACGTTAAGCGGTTCTGTGTACTGTAGAGTAACCGTGAACAAGAGCTTAATACGGTCACATGCGCAACCGAAAACAACGACCAGTTCTGGGGATGTTGGTTTGCAGTATATCGTGTCACCAGTTAGACCAGTGGTTCTTAACCTTTTTTATATCACGCCTCCCTTAAGTAATTGCCCGTTGTTTCAAGTCCCCTGACTTCAAACAAGCTGTAAAAGCAAATGTATTTATTGGTAAATTTAATGATCAAACTTTCCATATCAGTGGCGTACGCAGAAAATTTTCATGGAAGGGATTTGATTCATTGACACATGGTGGTCATGTGTATTTGGTGTGCGCTACCTGTTTGTGACGTCACAATTTGACGTCATATTCATGTTTCAATACCAATGTTTTGGTTAAATTTGTTGACATAATAGGCATATTCTTGCACACGCACTCCCCTTATTTTATGTGTCGTTGCACTGAATATAGACTATCAGTTCTCCAAGTTAGAATATCGGAGGAAAACAAACTCAACGCTACGACACAGCAGTTCATAACTGCAAAAATATCGGGCTGCGCGTTAGAACGCAGGGGAGCGAAACACACTCATCACTGCGTCAGAGCATATTACAACTGCAAAATGAGGCTGCGCTGATGTCTTGTCGAATACGAGCAGTCGATCATAGGTGAGCGACTGGACTGGCTGGCACACACCCCGGTTTAAGATCGAATCTTGCTAAACTACACACGAATTGAGAATGTGCATAAAGTACGCAAGAAACTTTCAATTTCTCGTTATGTAAAGAAGCCCAGCAAACTTTCAGTTTTCCTTCTTCCTTGCTGCGACATTTTTAAATGCTTGAATGCTTCTATGTTGAAAACAGCTGTTTTTGAACTCGTGCAACAGATCTATCATGCTACAGAGATTGGCAATATAGCCAACGCGGTCGGCGCATGCGCTGATCAGCTGTAGCAGACAAAATAATCACAATTTTTTCGCATAAAGTGAACTATCCCGGAACACAATCTTAAACATACGTAGTGGACGGAGGGTCTGTAAAAAGTGGTGAGATGGTTTCCGGACGCAGACGATAACCCAGATTCCCACCAAAATTACTTTTTGGCCCATTTACAATGTTTCTTGAAATTTGCATGCCAATCAATTCCGTGGTATTTGCATCAAGTCGACAAATTCACATGCAAAAGTATGCGAAAACATGTAATCTACTTTGCGCAGGCAATAAACATTTTGTAAAATATCAAGCTCAACTGGGGGTTAACCCCAACCCCCCGTGCATTCGCCCTTGTTCCATGTTGTCGGGGGCGTAAGGGCTCGTGGCCCTGGAAATTTATTGACGTCCCCTTGGGTGCTCGCGCCCATCCGGTTAAGAACCACTGGGTTAGACTGTACGTAAACGAGCACATCGCATTGAACCACGAATAGAATCTTGCTTGAAATCATGCAATCAAAATGCACAAAACAAATGTATCCAATGACCTGTAATACTTCGGCTCCGTGCTCTACATGTGGTACGCCCTGTATGAAACAATGCTATTGGTGGAATTTAGCACTTCCAGCGCAGCAGGCGCAACTGGGTTTCTTTATTTTAGCTGCACCTACTTCTATCAGGTGAATTTACGAGTGCGAAGCAGGGGATCAGGCTTCATAGAGCGATATCAAAAAGCAAGATGGCTCTTTTGCGGGGAAATTCAGCAGGTTGAATGCTTTCAAGGCTGGTTGAATGTTAAGTGGCAATACCGGAAGTTATGACGCTTCCAAAGCACGCAATACAGGTTCCTGTATATGACTGAGTAGCGTCAGTCATAGGCATACCATATTTTTGTGATTGAAAACCGAGACGCTTCAGAAGAACGAGCCTAACAGATAAATGTGGCTCATATCTTACTGAGCATGTAGTCATTTTGAGTCATTTTGGATTCCTGTAGTTGAGGCACTAAGAAAAACTAAAATAATGCGATTTACTAAGAAACAAAACAATATTTAAGCATTTGTAAATTTACATATTAGGCCAATCATACTTTTCTGTAGAGGTAGACAATACTTTTTTCAAGAAGTCTTTGTTCGCTTTTATTTTCTCGTAAAAATCGTTATTCAAAGTATAACAAATTCTCTCAATGGGATCTGATGCAATAAATGTAGAACCAATGGCGTAGCAAGGGAGGAGCCCCGGAGGTGTCGGGCCTGGGGCGGAACCTTCTGAGGGACGGAAGTTTGTTGATTGAAAATTAATTTTTGTAAGTAGTTTGGTAGTTCCAACTCTTCTTTATTATTTTTACAGTATATAAATTTTGAAAGTTCTAACTCTTCAATCTTTGTTTTTAGAAACCCTAGACTGGTAGGCTAGCCTTAAAAAATAGGAAATGTGGCTGTGGAGTGAGCAAATTGATTGAATGTTTGCTCAAAAGTATCGGTCAAATCCAGTTTGTTAAAGTTCCCCAATATTTGTTTTGAAATCAGGGCTTTTTCAACATACTGGGGGGCAATTTTCCTCCAATCCCTCCACCTTCCTTTCCATCCAAAACCACTTCCCTCACCCCAGTCAAAAATACTTTGAACAAAACAAAGAGATGGCATTCGACCGCAGACTAGCAAACGGCACTGATCCGGTAGTTCGAGGTTTATATTGCCCCTCCACTCAAAATCTAATGCAAAAGGCCATGCATGAAATCACGGTGTATAGTCAAAGCTAGCTTAATCTTTTTGCTCCTATTGTTCGATCCTTAGCAATACAGTACTCCAGTGGCACATCATTACATCACCTGACAACTAGGCATTGACAACAAATATTTTTTGGCATGCGTCATGCTATTTTTTAATGTTCAGTGGGATATTTTCAATAAGTGCCACAAGCTGCAGCCTGGCCTGGTCATTAGGTGGACATATCAATGTCAAATTTTGGCGGTTGAAATGAAGAGCACGGAAAAGTTAGCTTTGCTCAGTTTCAACTGAACTGCTGCTTTTCTGTATAATGTAATGGTGTCGGAAAATGACGTTCTTGAAGCGAGATAGCAGAGATGTCATTTTAGCTGATTTGCTGCCAAACCTAGCAGGATTTTTTCACTGTTAGCTGTAGAATTTTGAATCTAGCAATGAGCTGATTTTGTAGCAGAATTTTGAAAACCGTTTGGCAGGTTTAGCTGTTAACAAATTCCTGGCAAAAAAAATGTTTCAACAGTTTCGGAGATGAAACATCTTCTTCATTATAAAATAATTTATCTTCTTCTAGTCTAAACACTCTAAATTGGACAAAACCAGGACGAGGCACAACCAGCTGCCTTCAATCATTTGGAATTTTTATTGTGACGCAACCAAGCTGCTTCAAGCAGATAATTACGTCGTAATAATAAGTAATTAGATGGCTGGGTAAAGCTTTAAATGATTTGCTTCTGTCACGTGCTTAGTGAGCGCGTTATTACATTGGTAGGATATGTTTTGATCCCCCGACACATATGATACGTCCAACTGGTCCAGTTACGCCGGTGGCGGTAAGTAGTAATGTCTGGTAAAAAACTCCTTGGTAAACCAAAGCAATACAGTATTGTCAAAAGCTTCGACAAGTATGCTTGCAAGATTCAGAATTGGAAATTTGGCTCGGTGCCAACTACTCCCTGTCCTGCTGATTCAAGAAAAGCCTATTGCAAAGTTTGCAATAATGGTAATAGTAATGGTAATGGTTTATTGTTTCATATGACTCAGCCAATAAGCAGAAGCACCATAAAAGCCATCGCATGTAGTAAACCAACCATTAGCGAAAATTAGAGCAAATGAAAACACAATGGCACAATAGCTGATCGGTGTAAATAAAGACGGGCGCTGTGTCATATAAGATTGGCGAAAGACCGTGGCGGTCATCTGGTCAACCAACCCCATTTATCACTTTTTGACAAGTGTTGAGAAACAACAGTTGGAGATCAAATAAGCATAATGAAAAGAATGCAATAATGCAATCATAAATAGATTCTTCGCTTTCAATTGTTGTAAAAAAGATAGAAATAATACAGAAAATTTGTCAGAATGAACATCGTTCGGAGCTGTTAATACACTTCGGCGCCAAGGAAGTACGATACCGTTCAAAATGCACCATGTTCTTTTCAGAAGAGCTCCAGCATCAGACATGTACTTCCGTTTTTTCGTCAAAAGTGCCATGCAAAATTATTTTCACAACGTTCAAGTGTTTTGTTATTGTTGCGTAACGTGGTACGAGACTCGGACAATTTTTTCGCTTCTTTATTCTCACTTTAGGTGAAGCTTTTGCATTGGCAAGGGTTGGAGCAGGTAGCTTTGCTGTACTTGTATTTTTACATTCCTCAATATTAGCATTTAGTAGGGGGCATACAATCAAGCAGTTGCCCTGGGGCCCGGGCATCACAAGACCTCTGCACGCCCCTGAACTAGACCAAGTTTACAGATCATGATGAAAGTTACAAGCCAGCGCTTCTCAACAAGAGCCGGTTTTAGGCCTATTTCACCTATTTTATCTAAATGGTTCCCGGACATTAAGAGGGCCCCGAGCAAGTGTTGACAGAGTTAACGTTGATCTTTATACATTTAAAATTATTGCAAACAAATTTGAGGTGTGGAAAGGGCGGTACTTTATTGGCCGGCCCCGGGCGGCACTTAGCCTCGCTACGCCACTGTGTGGGATTATCCGGCAGAGTGAATGCCTAACCGGGACATTTTGGTTGACTGACCGGGACAAAGCCCTCAAAACCGGGTCTGTCTCGGTTGAAACGGGACGTATGGTATGCCTATTCAGTCATAGTCTGTCGTAATAAAGTGTTTGCTGTTGCGGTCTCTGTCTGATTTCCATACTGTATTGCAGTGTTTTTCAACCTTTTTGCTGCAGCGGAACCTTCCGCAAATGTTTGCGTTGGTCATGGAACCCTATGCAATGATCCAAGTGTCTACCCTCTGATACTGTGAGACACTGATATTCCTACAACTTCAGCCGTATAGAAATGTCGTTGTGAATTTGGCCCCAGGAAATTTCCGTCTGTTTCTGCGGAACCCCTGGTTGCACCTCGGTAAAGTAAGCCTGACTTTTCCAGCCACACTTTTCACAATGGATGCGAGGTTCGCCCGTAAAACTGAAAAGCCCCAAAAGGCATAAAATGAGCTGATACGACAAAATAAACAAAAGCAAATGAAAGAACAAGTTCTGAACATAACATCTAAAACAACATGGAAATATGTTGTACCAAGCTCATAACAATTATTTGAAACAGGCCCCCTTTTGAAAAGTGATAATTCAACGAAAAATTTAAATACTTTCCGAGGGGGTTGTGACAACAAATTTTATATCAAAACCTTCAGAATTTGTCCAACTATTGATCTGTGAAAAAATCACGGGGGTTATTTTTGTTTAAACGAAATGAGAGAAAAAATCGCAAAGGCACTCTAACACCAAAAATGCCTTTCGCTGCCAGATTGCGCGACTATCGATTTCAATTCGATATAAAAATACTTTCCGAGGGAGTTATGATAACAAACACTTATTTGGGTCCCTCAATAAAACTGTGCATTCAACACTGTCTCCACTCCTCCATAGCCTTTCTCGGTATCTTCGCGAGGAAAACGTTGTCAGGCCGCAATCATCTGTCAAACACATTATCACACACCAAGCACATTGTTACATTGGTAAAAACTGATGACCTCACGGTTCCCACACATTTTCCAAAACTATTTTCCACACTTTTTCAATACTAAATGAAAAAAACTTTGCTACCATCACTTATCTCCATTTTTGCAAAACTGTATTCATGGAATACAATAAGAAATCATCTGCAAAACTGTCATCAGCGGCGAAGAACAAAATTTGAATAGACAAATGGCTATATTGGGAATTTATGCACCTATTCCATATTTTATGAACATTTTGGCCAAATTTAATACTTTTTCAAGGTCTTAAAAACCTATTTCACAATTCAATACTTGCACTACCGCGTGAGAACCCTGTGACCTAGTGCGTTAAAATTTGTAATATTCTCAAGGACATAGATGGGCAAAACTCGCGAGCCGTACTGGATTCTAAACTTTGAGTGGTGGCCTGATCGGGAGCAGATGGGTGGATTGTTTGTGCAGCTATAATCAGCTAAGTTACAATCAGCTTATAATATAATAATCAGATGTTAATATGGACATTATGCATACAATTTGGACAATCCCAGCCGACCGGTTTAGGAGAATAACTGGTTGTAGTTTCACCATGCTTGCTCAGGGTATCAACCGTTACCCTTCGGCGGGTTTGCATTGCAACGAAATTGAAACTGACTTTCCGGCAGCAATTCTGGTGTGAAATATCTTCACAGGAACAATGACCGCCAGTCATTTTACATCATCCTATTGTTTATTTAAAAAAAACTGATCGGGAGTTGTTTTATTCCATGAACTATGTCGTGTCGCTGGTACGCATCGCTTCAAAGTGCAAAAAAGATGTGCAATGTAAAACTCAACAAGCAATGTCATGCAGCAATATACCACTCTAGTTGTTATTCTTTCATTTCGAAGTTGGATCACGATCGCATAATTTTAGTTATAAAATGCTGAGAAACAGCAACTGCTTTTTGCAGATAAGACTTCGTGCCGGTTACGTCAAAAAGCGAATTCAATCAACCAAGTTTTCCCGCGTCCTACGCAAAGAGAAACAAACCGCATTACGAGCACCTGTCAAATATTTAAACAACTGTAAATACCAACAGCGTTTGAAGTCAATGAATCACAGCTTTTTTCAAATGTTGGTGATTACTCCAGGTTCTGCTGCTGCACCAGTTAATCATCGAAGCATGTGATATTAACGTAAAACAAACAACTGAGAAGAAAAACTCCAAACCTTTTATTACCTTTGTTATTTCCGTCATTCTTTTTCAGTCTAAATCACATTTACTCAATCCAACGTTTTGCAATCGTTCGTGCAGGCAAAAGCAGGTTTAAAACTTGCGTAAAAGATAATTCCACAAATCGCTATCTCAGCTTCATACAGTATCAGCAGGTGGTTTGGCAATGAGTAGTTTTGCGACGATCCACACACAAGGCATCGCTTCTTGTTCGACATACAGCACAAAAAACACACGACTAGAAATTAACAAAAAGTGGTTTGAAGAAGACTGCGTAGCAGAGCATGAGTGGCTGGATAACTTGAGAATCCTATTTTGCATAGGACTATGATGAAACTAAAGAAAAAACGCTGAACTTTGTGTTATCGCTTGAAGTCCACGGGTTGCATATATATATATATCGAATAATGCAAACAAAAAGTCCATCAGTTCGTACCAACGGTGAAATCAAGCCGGTCAAAGCCAAACGCATAATGCGGTACTATTTTCGGGTCGCCAAGCATGTTTTCGGCTCGCGAAATTTTGACATCCGATCAATCACAAATAACATTACGATACACAGGGTAGTACAAAAAGACTGAGGATGGTTTGTTTCTCCGCCGTGCCTCGCATGTCAGGCAAGGATCTTTTAAAGTTCCGAGCGTCATTAGTCAAACCAGCTTCAGTAAAAAAATTGTACAGAAGCGGGTATGCCAACAAAAAAACGGGAGGAAAGTAAGTGGTCACTGTACCACTCGTTCAAAATGAAACATAAGCTACGCCCCAAACATGCCCCAAACAATATACAAGAGGGCAAAGCAACTGCAACAACGTTATAGCGCAAAAACTCTCATCACGGCAGATGTAGTGCTCCGTACCCCTAACAGCTTGCTACTAACACGATGTACCGGCATTTCAAAGATTAACACTCCATCCGCAAAGGACAGTCTCTTCGAATAAACGACTCAAGTAACACCATCAGGTTTACGTAAAACATCGAAAGTTTGCAACTGATTTAAACACCGCACGATAAAAATAAATACTAACGGACAGGCGATAAATATGTAGAAAGGTTCACACTAAACAAGCGCATCCCATGTGAAAATGCTCACACTGCTTCTGTTTTGCTTCATGTTACTCATGTTTCTGGGAAAGCTGATCACGTAGACCAGCTTCCACACCACGAAGATAGCTCTGACGGGACCTAAACATACGGGCGCGGATTCTTGCAGAACATCGTGTGTTGGAGTTGGCAAGACTTTTTCAGCGGAGCCGTACATTCAACTGCGCACAGGCATGCATCAGTTGATTGCGTTTTTGGCACTTGTCATATTTTTGCCAATGTTACGTGTCAATTCCAAATGTCGTTCTACCAATCCCACAGGAATTTTCTTATAAACTAAGTGAACATCTTTTCCTAAGCAATAGATACAACGAACAACTTCAGGTTATTTCTCTGCTTTTCACAGTGGGAAGTGTTGTTGCGTACAACGCTGAGATACAGAAGCCTGGTAGGTTTTTGCTTTGAAGGCACAGATAAACGAGCACCTAACGACGGCGTCCAGCTAACCGGTCTCACGCTCGGACCTTGCGGTGGCTGGAAGTGGCAACACTGGTCTTCACAGCGCGAGCGGTTTTGTAAATAAAGCAAGATTTGAGCTGAAAACCCGTGATGAGACAGGGGTTGACTTGTTGTTAGTGCGGGGTTGTTTTCGTGTGACTGGTTTCGTGATGAGCAGGACATGCACTCGTGAAATACATTTCGAAATGTTACAAGCAGCGAAGCCAGTTACTGTAACAGCGAAAGCTGCTTGAGAAACGACAAATACAAGCCTCACTTCATCCGGTATTCGCAAGTAGATCTGTCGGAAGGACAATGATCAAGGCAGCAGCTCTTAAACCAGAAAGACCATATGACAAAGTGTGGCATTACTGTGCAGCTTAGCCCTACTCAGGGGGAATGAGCTTCGTGGCAAACATATTACCCTCCGCGACTTTAAATAGAACCTGTTAGTCAGTTACTTCGGCTACGTGTGGCCATTACTCCCGGCAACAAAACATGGTACGTTTTGCGCTGTTGAAGACACTGGTCAGGCACAGTACGCTTAGTTGGAGCGGCAGGCAATAATCTGGTGAAGCGAGCCAAGGTTTTGATAGCTTCTGCAACTACCTACGTCAGAACAAAAACTGAGGACAGCGAGCATTGACGAGCAGGACTGTGTAACAATGCAAACGCGCTGGGTAGCAGTGAAAAAAAACCATGTGCACTGGATATCTGCAAACGACTAAACGCGTCAGACACACACAGGCAATATGTTTGTGTTAAGTGAAGCCCCAAGCGAGGGGTATGACTAGACTAGAAGCTCAGCAATAAAAGAATTTCGTGTAATTTTCCAATCACAGTTGCTACACGTAAGTTAGGTGACGCAAGTACACGTAAGTTAAGTTAGATGACCCGAACCTTGCACAGGCGGAAAAACGTTGTACAAATATATGAGCGAATGATCCGCGCAGCAAACGCATGTGTATTAAGGACAAACACGATTTGCGTTTTTTCTGAAAAACAGGCGGACATTTGTTACTTTGTACAAATCACGGATTATTGGACACGAACCATCGGCTGATATTCGGGAGGTGGTTCAGCAGAATATCGCGCGCATTCGACATCACCGGCTTTATCCACATTTTGAACAGCGGAAGACCGTGGTGTCCGGAAGCGTTTACAACAAATCCAAATAGAAGTAATGACGATAAGGGTTGCAATGATAATAATAATAATAATATGATTGGACCGACTCGGCGAGCCGGGATAATTTTTGGGAACATCTTCGGGAGCAGAAGTATTCTTGATATCATTGGCTGCAGTAGCAAGGGGTTCTGAACTGTTTTCAGGGGGCCGTGGTGCTGGAGTATAAACAGTGAGATTGTTCCCAGCTGCCGTATCCGAAGAATTGATGCTAACATTGTGATGAAGATGACCTGTGCTGTTGGCGTTAACGGGATCATCGTTGGGCGAGGTTTTGTTGTTATGAGCAATCACTTCGTCAGCACCGCCATGATGCACGCCGTCCCTGCGATGAAGCGAAGGAAAAAAGGCAATGTGACAACAAATCCAATGTTTTTACACAAACAAAAGAGTAACGCAATCATCGCGGTCAGTGAATTAAACAAAACCGCTAGTCCGTAATGTCCGCATTTTTGTCAACTTACGTGAGTACATTTAACCGCTATGCACTGCCTGCTCTTCAAAAAAGAGCATACTCGTAAACATCATTTAAGTCACCTCTCGTCCTCTGGAAACAGTTTTATTATCTGACGGTTTCAAAATGCTCAGTACCTGTCAGCGCCCAACAGTTTTTGTGTAACTGCACAAAGTCTGAGTGCGGTAATTACGACTGGGAGGAACACTCTTCTTTCGTAAATTATACGCTAACTACATCAACACTAACAAACCATTGAAAAACTATTCTTGGTTTCTTTAAGGATGCTGCGGACTGTACTGATCCCTTTTCCAACAATCACAAATCCCGATTGAAAATGAACACACAACAATCAGAAACATTTCAAGATCAACCATACGCACTTCTCCATAGACTTTTAGCGTTAATGAAGTTGCTAAGTGCATTACAACTTTATACTTCGCAGACCAATCAACATATTCATTCATTTTCATACCCACATTTCCTCCGGAGAGGGTTGTGGGCTAACAGCAAACTTCGAAGATTCACCTTCGCTGCCGGGTCAATTCAAGCGTTTCGCGCGAAAATCAAGCTGTTTGCGCGTGCTTTGTATGAGCATAACTCCGGCGTCGAATGCACTAGACAGCCGTTCAAACCCTCAAAAGACGCGGCAAGTCTTCGAGACTACAATAAAAAAAATTTGATTTCGGGCTTCGGATTAGGTCTCTTTGGCCAACTTCATCTGGCCCTGGGCGCAAGCCGCTAGAAAGGCTAGATGGCAGTATTTCGCTAAGTTTTTATTGGAAACTAGACTAAAATCCGAGTTTTTTCGGGTTCAAAAGTTGTGATCTAAAATAACCAAAACATTTGATTAATCCCATAATTAGATAATTAATTAAATTTTTATTTCAGATCGTAAATTTTGAACCAGACACGCTAGAAAGTCGATCAAAAACTCAAAATACTCGGATTCTGGCCTAGTTTCCAATCAAAACTGAGCGAAATACTTCCGTCTTGCGGTTGGTCCCTAGGCCAGGTAACGAGCCACAATGGCCAAAAAGTTACCTCATTTATGACGTCACTCACAAAAACCGAACCCCTAAACCAAAAACATTTTTTCATTGCAGACTCGAACACTTGCCGAGTCTTTTGAGGGTTTGAACAGCTCTCTAGTGCAATCGGCAGAGGAGCTATGTTGTTGCTAAGGCAGGTGAAACTGCTTGATTTTAGGCTGATTTCAAAGTCCGAATATGTCGTGCACCGGCAGCGGACGTGTTTCGACAGATTAAACAACGGACCTTTCACAGATCTTGTTGTCCCCAGGTGTTTGAAACGAAAGCAAACAAAAAGATGGTACTTATGCACGTCTACAGAAAACGTTGTACTTCAAATGGTGCGGTTTGATATAGACTAGGTTAGAGCATAAAAGCTATGAACTTCAAAACAAATGACCAAGACTTTTATTTTGCATACTAGAGCAAGCGATGAGTAAAATTTTTCACTTTCAGATACTCGGAAAAATGGTGACAGTTCTCTTTAAGTAACAACCATTGCACAAGCAGTGTTAAAACATAATAACATCGTAGAATTATAATATTGTAAGTCAGGGATGGGAAAGCTATTTACTATCATGGACCGCAAAAATTAATTAATTTTATCTTAAAAATCTACCTTCATCTTCCAGAGGAAAATGCGAATTTCTCTTGACTTACTGTCTACGTGTCCACTAATAAATCGTTTTGACGCAATGTTGTGTTCTAATTTGGTCAGCGAAATTTCTGATGCGGGCCATGTCAAACGTTCACGCGGGCTGCAGGTTCCCCCATCCCTGCTTCAAATCTTAGCAATCTGGGGATAGAAATACGTATACAAGGCTTAACAGTAAAAAGTGAAACTGAAAAACTTTCAATAATACAGACCTTTCACTGCAAATCAGTGTATAGTTAGGGTTTGACCAACCATCAGGACAGGTACAACAGACATCACCACATGGATCATACCGTTCTTTGTTGGTGCATATTTGTGTCAACGGTCTACAAGAGTGTTTGTGGTAATACAGTGTCTGATTCGGAAACTTAGCAGAGCACTGCAAAAGACAGGAATGCCACTTTGGAAAACAGAAAATCTGCTGACATGAGAAAAACCATGGACTATACAAATTTTTAGTGACTAAAGAAGCCAAGCAATGTTCAGGAAATAGTTTCACACCAGTCGTAAGTCCATTTTCAAGGTATCTTATTCATTAGGCAAACATTGTTAAATACTTGGGGGAAAATTTTTCTGAATGTTAGCAGCGAGCAGAAATTTGCAGTAGCACACACATACAAGCCTAGCTATACAGCATTTATATGCATTAAGTATAAAATGTAAACAACTTGGAAAAGAAAATATTTGAAAAGAATGGCACAGCGAAAAGAAACCAAACAAATGCCAAGGCAAAACTGTGAAAAAAAATTTTTTGCACGCGGCGTTTCATTGTTTCCCCTATTAAGTACTCTAAGAATAACACTGCACTTAAAATTATAAACTAGGCGCTGTTACATCGCTGCAAATCCCATTCGCTTAATCACGATTTTGGTCATACGGCATGAATGCGCGACTGCATTTTTGCACCCCTGGTTAAACATTAATAGTGTCTGACACTTGTTTGTTTTTTTCGATAGATTTTTAAAAATTATTACAAGGTCATTTCTGTTAGGGCTTAGTAGCAAGCCTGCAGCAGATCAGCATTTACTGCTTGTAACCATTGTCAAATTAACTAATGATACTGGCAGCGGAAGCCATTTAATGTCAACAGGGTTGCGGAGTCGGAGGTAAAATATCCGACTCCGACTTTCCAAAATTTCCGACTTAGACTCTTTAACATAAAGGAAATGAAATTTGGCTGTTAAAATCAATGGAAATCGTGGTACACAGCAAGAAATCTGTTTCAACAAAAGTTTCAAAAGAAATTGTACCATTTCAACAGAAATTCCCAATTTAGGAGAGTGATGTAAAAAATGTGAACATCCGGAGTCGGACAAAAAAAACGACTCCAACTCCCAGTGTTGTTAGGAATCCGACTCCACCCTAAAACCTCCGACTCATTACGACTCCGATTCAGGCACCGCAACCCTGAATATCAAGTTTAAAATCGAAAACCATTCACTGTCGCCTATGTCCGTTGCAGCAGATTGATGGATTAATGAATGTGAAATCAAATCAAATTTATCCTTAATGCAACAAATGTGCAGTCTCCTTAGTGTAATTAAAGCATAAACGTACTCTTGTCTATTATGCACAAGCAGTTATAAGTAACATTTTATTTCCAAGTACGGCGCTAAATTCTGCCATCCAAAACAGCAAATATTTTCATTAAGAACACAAATCTAAACAGAGTTTGAGTTGACATGATTTTGAATCCCCACTTGAATTGGTTGTCACTTGACAACAGTTAGCCATTTCAATCAGCAAAACAATACTTTGCACCTGCAGTCTTGTGCCCACAAAGTAATTCTGCAGGGAATGCTAGGTTACACGTATGAGACGTGCCTAGAGAGGAGAGACGTACCAGGTAAGAACCCTTCTTTTCCAATGCCCTAGAACTAGACCAACCAAACTTCTTACTGAGTCAAAAATCAAAATACTACTTTAATACGGTGTTAGTGGACACGTGGAAATCTCCCACTACACAGTAGAGACGTGATAATGTAGAAATGAGGACCACTGCATTTCACGTTAAATTTAAGATTAAAGTGAGGACATGTTGCCTGTTTGCTTAACTCTATTGTGAAAACCTAAACTAGGCTGCTCTCAAAAGCTTTAGGGCCACGCCCCATGGAATGGATATAGCTGCCCTGGACCTAACTTGTCTGGCCCACATGTTGGAAAATAGTTCTGGAATTCAGTAGTCATGTCTTGTGAAGTGTAGGCTTTTTGTCTGAAGTGTCTTTGATTTGTTTCTTAAAACATACACCTGAAAAAGACAGTATCAATATATATCAACACTAACAGTTACAGTTTTTTTACAGATGACCATGTCAACGTTCAGCAATAATTTTGTGTCTTGGTGTATTGGACCTGCAACATAGCACAAGCTTCTCACGTAGTCCTTTGAAAAAATTAATTGTCTTACTTCAGTTTAAAATAACAAGAGTAGTAGTGTGACAAATTAACTTGTTTTGGGCTTGCTACCAACAGTGGCATCCTTAAAGTACTGACAACTTTCAAGCACGATAAATGAAATGCGATTTGAAATTTTTTTGCAATGTGCATTTTTTTATTCCATTTACAATAATATTGAAATATTGGCTTCCTGATGCTTTTCATAATTTTTAATACAAATTCAACATATAAAAACAACATATAGTAAGTAGGGCTGTGGAGCCGTCATAAACATGACACAGCTCTGCCTCTGCAGATCTTCTTTTCAGGAAAATGACTCTGGTTCCAGCATCCTTGGTTTTCATGTGTGTGGCTCAGGCTCTGGAGCTCTCTTTTTATGACTCTGGCTCTAGCTTCTGTTCATTTTCACACATTAATATTTCCAATTGTCTTGGTGTGCTTCAATTTGAATGGAAAATAAATTGTGTCAAGTACACAAACACACGAGAATATACCTGTTTTGAGTAATTTAATCTGGCAGTTTTTTATAAGAAGCACTCCTTACCAGGAGAAAATCAGTGAAAAAACAACAATTACAGGTTCAGACGATTCAAGGTACAGTTACTAGCAGAAACGTAACTCAAGATAACAGCCATTGAAACAAATTCTGGAAAGGCAGTTGCTGGTTTTACTGACAATGCCTGAGGACTTTTGTTATTTCTTGCAACCAGAATCAAGAAAATGGCTGTTCAGAAAGCTACATTTGTGTCCATGCATTTAGACACAGACCAGTCCCAGTCCAATTGACCACGTTGCAAGCTTTGCCTGTTGCAGTCTTGGCTATTCCAGCTAACAGCGCTGCCTGGGCAAACCATGAAAAGACCGCAAAACACATAGTCGATTACCTCTCTCATGTGTTATTTGTAACATGCACACATTTGCATTAAATCAAAAATTACAAGATGTTTTTAAGAGCCCTTTGTTCAAACAAATAGTACAACTTTTAGCACAAAATTCACCTTTGACTTTTTTAAAATAGCTGAAAACGTCTGAATTCTTATCATTTGCACTCACAGTGATCAATCACAAAATAAAGTACAATTTAACATACAAAGCTTAGGAGAAAATAAGACTTGCTGAAAACACAAAATTTCTTTCCACAGGTGAAAACTTCAAAAAAAGTTCACATTGGTTTACATTGCTTTTTATACTGTTCTGATGATGTACTGCTATGCACAGCAATGGTAATTCCCTACCAAGTAGATACACTTTCATTTTATACTGCTGCTAGTAAGTGTAATGTTTTCAAGTGAATTTCGCCAGTAAACCTTGCCAGTGATCTAGCAAACCTTGCTAGTAAGCCTAAAAATTTTCTTTTCAACACATTGAGAGCCGGGGAAAGATATATTCATACTTTGAAATAGGCTGAAAACCAGCAGTTGTCAGTTGCCTTACCAACGCCCTAGCTCCTCCGTTAATTGCGCTAGAGACCTGTTCAAGGGCTCAAACGGATCAAACAGTCTTCTAGTCTGCACTAAAAAAAATTTTTTTTGTTGGGGTTGCGGATTTTTTGTGAGTGACGTCATAAGTAGTTTTTGGGCCATTTTGGCTCATGTTGCCTGGCCTACGGCCTAACCGCCAGGCCAAAGTGTTTCGCTGAAGTTTTCATTGGCAACTGGGCTCAAATCTGAGTTTTTTGAGCCTTTGATCAACTTTCTAGCATTTCTGGTTTAAAAGTTATGATCCTAAATACACAAATTAATTATCAAATTAACTAATTAGTCAAAAAATTTTATTAACGTAGATCAGTGGTTCCCAACCGGTGGGTCGCAACCCCAAAGTGGGTCACGGAGGAGTGGCTGTGGGGTCACGAACAGCTGCCTCAGTACTTTGCTGAAGTCTCGAATATTTAGATCTTCGCATATCAACATTTTGTGCTACATTATCAAAACCGAAACATGGGCAGATCTTTGTGAGGTTCACATTATCATCACTGTAATTCCTATTTGATTTCTCCATACAGTTTCAATCAACTTGATTGTAGAATAGAGTTCTGCGCGGGCTGGGTTAACCCGCGCGAGTTGCAGGTACCCGCATTTGCGGGGCGGGATGAGAAATTCTTTGCGCGGTAACTGAATGTTGAGCCAAAGCACATGAACTTAACCAGCTCAAAAATAGCAAAACACGTGGATGTACTAAAGTGGTTTGCCAGCATTGCGCTTAGGATAGTACGCCTACAGTAATTTTTATGATGTAACAACCCACTGTTGCGAAACATTAACTCAAACTTTAGCCATGTGGTGAGCAAGTACCATCTCCATTTTCCAATGGTACCGTCGTGCTTGGTGAGGAATAATTCAGTCTATAGCAGCCTTTCTAAATGAACAAGACAGAATGTAACGCACAGCTGGTGACAACCCGACTGAAACGTGGTTTTTATCACCTCAAATCTGTTGACTGCGTAGATCAGATGTGTGGAAAAGTTTTGGTTTTGATGCCAATGAAAAGTATATTGGCCGCTTGATTTTGCTGCTTGTTGGACTTGTCTTCAACCGATTTGAGTTTTTATTAGCTTTATGACAGGTGCGGGTTTAAGTCAGAAAAAGTGCTGGAGGAGCGCGGGTGCGGGTCAAGACCGCTGCCAGGATTTCGCAGCAGGGCGGCCAAAACACAAGGTGGGCCACATTTTTTAAATACATTATTGGATGTATGCAGAAACCGGGGGCCGAACATGAAATGGAAGACACATATTTTAAAAGGGGGTGGGGCGGGCA
>Ga0210059_1004369_pt1 | contig 22785 bp, 14 predicted proteins | sample Ectturendosymbi2_FD_188042 | JGI IMG/M metagenome (GOLD analysis project Ga0210059, IMG submission 188042) | Ecteinascidia turbinata endosymbiont from Florida, USA - Sample 2 (SPAdes) (version 2) | ecosystem: Host-associated > Tunicates > Ascidians > Unclassified | place: Key West, Florida...
TGTTGCAAACCACGTGATCGCCTGAGACAAAGACCACGCGAAACGCGGAGAGTATGTTTTGTCAGTCAGAAGTGCCTATAATGGCCGTTGCGATCTGTGTTCGTTGAACAGTGTTGTGGCTGTGTTTCGTGGAGGAGTTACAATTGTGCTCAAATTTTCTAATCTTCGATTTTTGTAATCTTGAGTTTTGATCTTAGCAACAGTACGTAATTTTTTCTTTTTGTTTCATATGTCGACTTTTGCGCAGGACTGAAGATGTGTAACACAAACGAAACTAGTTTCCTTACGCAATAAATTGCGATCGATTCGCTTGGTGTGGGTCACTGTTGTGGCTTTACAAATATTGCACAATTATTATTATTATGCCTCGTGGAAAATGTCGATTAACGTAACCCATGAATACGATATTTTAGCTTGCGTGCCGTGTAAACCAGCGCGCCAGGCCTAACACATCAAGTTAAGGAAAGTAGAATCCTTTTAAGATGTAACGTGCAACTGCTTCACAGCGACCGTTGTCGTCACTAGTGAGTAGCGATTGCATTTCAATCACATTGATACCGCCATAAATGTTGCCTAACATAACGCAATTCATTTTTCATGCAAGCTTTTTTAAAATTAATCTGTGTATAACTAGGCATCGATTGGACTTCTGCACCTTAAGTTACAGTCAAACTTTTCGTGCTGCGAAAACTTCCGGAAGTACACCTGGAGTTTATTCGTACACAACTCCTGCACGTGGTAGCTTCAAGCATTGCGAAACTTCCCGATGATGCTTTTGTTTCGGCTGCGACGGCCGATGTATGCTCCATGGTTAATCTTGTTTGTTTGTTTATGACATTGCACCTGCTAGCGTTGCTGTAAGATAACTGTCTTGACTTGGTTTGTTGTGCTTTCTTGCGTAAGTTGTCTGGATGTGTGAGGAATATAACAGCGTTTTGTCAACACCTGTTGAGGCCAATAAAATCGGCCGTTTTTGCCGATAGCGATATATCGGTGAAACCCAAACATCGGCCGATATATTGGTCGATCTCTAGTTAATAGGTAGGTGCAACGAAACGGTTCACGCGCGGTGCTGCCAGTGACACGCCATCAATTCAGCATTCACTACAAAAGTAGCCGCCGCGTGGCCCACGGCGCAAGCAAGCGGAGATGGCCCCGCAGATCATTCGTGACACTCCAAAGGAGTACAGAAAGCGAGTATGAATGAAAGTGAACTAACTATTAGCATTTCAACTGTGTTATGGGAAAAAATGTATGCCTTTCTCGAAATCAAAAGTTGGGAAACCATTGACGAATAAGAAAACGAGCCAGAGGTCCGATGTCGAAGGTTGGGGACTTCACAAGTAATTATTTTTCAAATCGATTTTGTGTTATTTATCTGTAAATGTTTTGTTCGATTTGTTAGATAGGATTTTCCCATTTGGGAAATCCGATATCGAAGGTTGGGGAACTTCACAAGGATTTCCCATTGGTTGTAGTGCACCATTACAATTATTATAACCGATTGCTCCCTTGGCAAATTTCCTCCGAATAATTGAAATTACTTCCTTAGTGAGTCAAGTAAGTGGTTCCCGGTTGAGGACTGCTGTCATTGCTCAACAATGTGCTATGAGTCTTTGCTGGAGCATTGTTCGTTTTTTGTTTTAGTGCTGATCTGCGCAACCATTACTGGCTTTTGTTACTGGACTTCTCAAGAAATCTACGACCTGCAAAGCCATAACAAAGTCCACCCTGGAAGCAGCATCAAAGTGGGTTTCGCGACCGGTGTTTACCTTGTTGCAGCTGCTGGTGGTGTCGCCGTTCTTGCTACCGCTTCCAATCTGATGCGTCAGTATCCCACCGAGGAAGAAGAATTGGCTGAACGTCTCATAGAAGAAGAGACTGGTGATGATAGCGACTCGGTTTGGACTAGCATTGTAGGGTCTGTTTCGGAACCACCGCCGTATGCGCCCTGACACAGACCATTAATGCTGATGTCGTTCATCGTCCGATAACGTTTGCATTTTAATTAAAACACCGCATCGAGTTTATTGCACTTGACAAAAACGTTTGCCGTTGTTTTGTTTGGTGCGCGGTTGCACGCTTGGTGCCCGGTGTTAAAAGCAAATGGAGAACAAAGACAATCTCTTCCACAGGAACATTACAGTTTAACTCCTAGTCACGCATGTAATGCGTTGAATTGTGTACACAGTTAGGAGGAGCTCTTGCGTTTGTAAAGCTTATCGTTTTTCTTCGCTTCCCGTGTGAATTTTCCTCGATTTTTTGCTGCCACTTGTACCTGGCTATGAGTCAGTCTTCTCCATCGTTTATCTGGGTAGGGTGTGATTACAGATGGAAAAGGGTCCCATCAAATACTGGACTCGGAAGAAAGTCCTCGTGAAGTTGCTCTTTGTTGAGTCGGGGATTTTAGGCCTGTTGTTCGATTTTCAATCTGAGATGATTGCAAGTCATTCACTGTATGCGAAGTTATCGTATACATGTATTTAAGCGGATAGGACCGAATACAATAAATCGAAATCCAAAACATGTACAATAGATGTCGGACTAAAAAAATTCCCAAACCTGGAACACGTGCGCACTGATCGTGTTTTCACTCGAGCGTTTGCTTTGCTGGAATGTCTAATAACATAGTGCAATTTATGTAAGCGTTTGCGCATTTCTGGACTGTTTGAAGGTATGGCAGAAACGAATGGTTTAGCTTGGGTTGAAACCAAGTTTGCGTGCTTCAAAAGCCTGCTCCTATCTTCTAATTCAACCCTGCTCAGGAATCTTGGGTGATCCACTACCCAGACATTTTTTGTTTGTTTGTTGATTTCTTATACAGTATAACTCGTCTAATTCATCAATTCGCTTAATTGGTCACTTTTTCGTCGGTCCCGGAAGAATCCCCTATTTTTTCTGTACATTTCTGTTCGCCATTCTCTAATTCGCTCAATTCGTCACCTCTTTCTATCCCTGAGAAGCGTTTTGTTCGTCTAATTCGTCATTTGCAGTTTCGCTTTAGATATCTAAGCAGCTAGTACGTGTGGGAATTCAAACACATTAAGGATCTTTATCTGAGAATTGTTGCACCTCGAAATTTGTTTATCGAATTTATACACGAGGTGCGAAGCGTGACCCGACTCCCCGCTGAGAGAACGCGGAAAAGTTTATTAAAGATTTGAAAGGTGCTTGATTAAATGGAGGAGTCCAGATAGAGCAGAGGAATTAATTGTTGTATTCAACCATAACGTCATAAACTTGTATTTTAATGCAAACAAGAGCACCATGTATGTATACGTGTTACTATGATAAAGTATACGAGCTTCTATGATAGAGTTTTCGCCTGTTTGCATAATTCGTCACTTTTTCTAATCCTCTTGAGGTGTCGAATTAGGCAAATTCTACTGTACTTGGAAAAATGTTAGAAACCTGCGTTTCTGTAACTTTTCCTGATTTTCAGAAGCAAATTAAACGATGCCGGAGTTGTTTTACAAAAATGTCCCTGAAAGCCTATAAACAGAAAATTGCGGCACTCTACTACCCTGGATTTCCTGATGTGTAGCAAATATTGTGCACCCTACCCCCTTAAAATTTCAATGTGAGTTTAAGTGCAAAATGTTTTGTGCCAGATACTACATCGGAAACCTTATGTGTGAAGGGTAGGCCTACACCATGTTCGATATGAAAAAAATAAACGAATCTAAAACTCGTATGACATTTTCTATGCACAAATGAAAATTCCCCTCTGAAAAGGCAGTTGTTTGGGGGAGCAGTTCATAAAATTTGTATGCTATGTGTGTTTCGCTGCGCAGAAACCATTTTGTTGTGAAAGTGACGGACGTCGGGAAGTCAAAAATAATTTGGTCCGGAAAAAACAGATGTCACATGTTCAAGGAAATAATCAAATTTAGGGTTGCATAACAGCCTTCATTTCCCAACTCATAGTGTTTCTAGTTTTCCCGATCAGGGTTCCAGTGGGGTTGGCATGCCGCACGAAGTATATTCTAATTTAGTTTAAGCCTAACAATCACAAACCGCAAATAGCGAAAATTGCAAACCATGGAGTTTTTAATACACCTGTGCAGTTTGTGTTGACGGTCGATCTCGAAATCGTCGCCTTTTTAGAGTCTGTAGGTATTGCAATTATTCGTCTCGCGTGAGTTCGTGGTGTTACTGGTAGATTAAGCGTGGGATTGGACACGACTGTTCTACACATAAGCGACCGAACTATATTTGCAAATTTTTGCTTTCAGGATCTGTTAATGTGTGCATATCTGCCCTCCCCAGGAAGCTTGAACATGGTGCCTTCAGCTTTATTGTCAACGACAAAATAAAATATAGGCTTAGTGCTGTCAGTTTGGAAAGAATTTTGAAAACGAATTCCAACTAAGATGCGATTGAGTTTTTTACGAGCAGTGGTCCGTCAGCTGTCAGTGTGTTGTTTTACGTCTGCTTTATTTCTGTCTCTGATTGTTTGTTTACTGCTTCAGTCACCTGTTGCGTAAAATAGATTTTGACTGTGACCCAGCGTTATGTGCGGTAACGTCAAACTTACAGCATGAAGGGGCCGCTTTGTCTTCGTGAATGTGAAATTATTCAAAAACTGTATTAAGCCTCACTTGCCGGACAAGCATGATATCCACAAGGATCGTGCATCAACCAGGAAATGTAGTCTACTCGAATATCGGCAAACCTTTATTTTAAGATAGTTTTACATGATGCGCCAGTTCGTAATGACAAAAATGATAACTCCATGCAGACTTTATTAGATTCGGCAATAAATTGCGAAATTTTAAGTGTGTTTTGCTAGACTTTGAACTTCTCACCTGATTTTTTTTGTCCAATTTTAATAAGTTTTCTTGCCCATGGTTCTGCAGAAAACTACAAATTGAGACGTTGGTTGCAGTCCCGGAGGAACGTAGGTAATTTCCTAAGCTTGGTTCGGTTGAGAAGGAAAATTAAAGTAATGCAATGGAAATCTCTTAAATAATATACGCGATGTTCTATACAAGTTTATTTGTTACGGTACAACATAGCAACGTGAAAGCAAACACTGCTAGAATGTACTCGCAACCAGGACACCGAAAAAAACCTGGTGTTACCTAGTCGAGACGCCCCAAAAATTTGTTGAAACGAAGACAGTGCCACATTGCACAGATAACATTATAAGCGTCGCAACGCAAAAAGCAATTGTACGAAGCAAAATTCTAAACGGTCCTCATTTTTAAGCCCGAGCCCGACGTTTCTTTTTGAAGCCTGAATATACCCGAAAACCAAATTTAGAGTGAGTTAAGATTTGTGCAACTGTGGGTTAACAAAAAACGTGTGCTAGTATAGCTGCGGGCAGGTGCACGGTTTCATCGCAGGCGCGTTGCCAGAAATTGTTAGTGGGGGCAACTTACAACCAAGTTTCCACAAGTGAATATTTAATGCCGTTTGTTTTTAAAGCATCATCAATAAAAGGTGCATTTTCCTGAATAATTATGCTCAGATTTAAGGTGGCAAATAGAAGACTACCTTCATTGAATTGACAAGTTTTGAAAGTTTGTTTTTAGTAAAGTTCCAAGCTTCTACTTTGGATCAAAGTCACCATTTTCTCGTAAAACTTTCTTGCGAATACGCTTATCAAAATCTCGCAGCTATAGTGCAAGATCTGCAGTATGCCCCATGCAGCCAATATTGTTGTTGAGCACAGGGACGTAACAAGAGTGGTAAAGGGGGACAAAATTACCTGGGTGCCGAATCCCTACGGGGGGGCGTCGAAAAGTCCCAACAAGGTCAAAATACTTCTTTATTCAATACAGTACATATGCTTTCGAAAGACCTCCGGTGCAAACATGGGGACGCCAAAGTGGCTTTTTGCCCCGGACGCCATCTAACCTCGTTACGTCCCTCGTTGAGCAAGAAGTCATCGTGGCCTCCATAATGATTGCGTTTTTTATATATGCACACCAGCTAATGGATACCAACACACGTTCAATCGAAGCCGAGCAGCGACTTAGCTAAGACAACGATCCCGAAATTAGTCTACAAAACTAGCGCCCATATAAGACGTGGATCTTATCCAACTCTTGAGCGACTGGTTGACGCATGCAGCTGGTAATGTAAAGGCTAGAGACCTCAACGCGTTTGAAAAATGTTTGGATTTCATTAAAAGCTATGAACTGCGAAAGTTACACATGTCCTCTTAAACCCCACTCAGTCTGCACAAAGTGTGAAAATGGTTGTGGTTTTGCGAAAATGAAGCCGCAATCGATTATCACCACGGCTCTGCAGTAAAATTAAGAAATAATTGTCGCCGCAGCTTAAACACAGCGGTTGGTTAGTTGATCTAGCCCAGTGGTTCCCAAAGTATGGTCGAAACCCGAACAATGGTTGCGAAGGGTCAAAATTGGGTCGCGCCGAGGTGATTCAAACCGGGGTTGTGTATTTTCAACGTTAACACTGCGTGTAGCTTAGGTGGTACTTGCGAAAAGATTAGATTGCTGACAAAGAACGAGCTAGGCAACTTACTGCAAAATCGTTCATAGAATCATTGTTTTTTCATACGCTGTTTGAGGCCTGGGTCATTGTTTGAGACGTGTTCAACAAACTCAGATTTGGGTCGTGCTCAAAAAAAGTCTGGGAACCGCTGATCTAGCGTAAGCGATTGAAGTCTTTTTTTAAATCCATGAGTGTGTAGGCCTAAATAACAAAATCCAATCGACTGGTAAAAATTTCAAGTTTTTTCAATTTAGTCATATGCGCTTTATGGATAAAAATATTGGAAGCTATCAGCAAGTAATGGCAGTGTCAATGCCCACAGTTCAAAATAAAAAGCATCTTTCTACGTTAGATTTTGTTGCTGAGTCTTCCCGTTGCAGTTGAATGATTTCAAAATTACTATAGGATAGGATGACAATAAAAATTAGATGAGAATTGCAACACTTTTAGACAGGCGTACGGCAAGGCATTTTATTTGGGGGCGGGGCGGAAAAAATTTGCCCTGAAACTAACTTTTTTAGTTTAATCCGAGTGGGGCCTGAAACCTCTTGTAAATCTGTTCAATACAGTTGAATTCGTTGATAACGGCTTCGTCATGTAACGTCAATTCGCCTGTAACGTTACATTTTGTTTTTACAAGCATTTCAATTGGATTACACGTCAATTCGGCAATAACGTTCTTATGCAATACCCTAGAGGTGCCGTTACAGGCAAATTCTGTGATTACCTTGCTTGTTAACTCAAGCGGGTGAAGTTCCTTGCGTGTTGTGTTCTCCCAGACAAGAAACTTTCCTGTACAGTAATTGCCTTTACTGATGCAAAGATGTAGGCGACTTCGATGGCGCAACGCGATAGTTAAAAACAACGGTTCCGGATCGAAGGGTCTGACTCCTTACACCTGTCTGTGTTATCGTTGCTGTACGCTTCAGCAAGGCGCGTACGGCGCACTCATGGGGCCAAGCAATCTGAACGTCCCTGCAGCCCGCTTCTACTAAAGATTGCACCTCGTGAAATGAAACACGCACTCAAAACGCATGTACCAGTGTGCCTATACGTATTGCATCGTATTTGTATACTGTGATTGCACCATGTACAGTATTGTACGAATATACTGTCAAATTACACTGATCACCCCCAAGTGCATACATACTGAATACACCGTATTAAAAATTTTTTCACCGTTCAGGATGTTTGAGGAACTTGCGCTTGCCCTAAAAAACAAAGTTTGCCCTGAAAATTTTCACTGTATTGAATATACTTTTCGCATTCAGTATTTTTGAACAACTTGCGCTTGCCCTGAAAAACAGAGTTGCCCTGAAATTTTTCAGCCTGGGGGGGGCTGTTGCTCCCCCGCTCCCCAGCCTCGTACGCCTATGGTTTTAGACTATGCACAGTTTGGACTCTGATTACTCCACAAAACTGTTTTTTTACTCGCTGGCAAGGTAATGTGAAATCTTAGATAAAAACGACGCTCCGCATGATTGTGGTTGAACCGTCACAGTAGGGGAGAACGGGGTATGTTGAACCAAGTTGAACCACCCCCTGTTTTAGCTAAAAGAAGCGGTCCAGAGACCGATGCGTGACACCTACTGTTTGGAGCCGGTTAGGAATGCATTTTGGTTGATGACTCACATCCAAAGTTATTTGGTGCAGAAAACTGCCAGGTTGGAAGTGTTTTTGTGAGGTCAAAGTGAAAAACTGAAAATGTACTTAGCTGTTTCATAATTCATAGTGGGAAAGGTGTCGTTATTTCTTTGATGTCGTTATTTCTTCAAGGCGTAGGTCCATCAGAGTTCATCACCTTCTGTTGGTTCAGCTGCACGTCAAGGCTCTGTCATAAGTGACATCCAAGCTGAAATTCTCCTTCAGGGTAAGTTGAACCCTTGAAGTCGTGCAAGTTGAACCATGGTTCAACTTACCCCACTTTATCCAAGTCGTTAGTTATTGTTTATTTTAGTTACTGTTGTTTTTAATCATTTCAATTATAAAAATTCCTTTAATAACAAAAAAACAAATCGTGCTTCTGTTTTGGAAGATTTTATGACAGACGCTGTAGCAAAAAGCACTTTAATTTGAAAAGCTGCAAGTCAATATGAAATTAATCGTCATACTTTAAAACGATTCATTGACCGAAAGGCCTCAGTGGCGAAACATCTTTATGGTTATGATGCTCCCAGTGATGAACCCGAAATGTTTAGTGATGGAATGGAAATTGATTTGGCAAAACGTGAAGGAACTATCAAAAAGGTTTCTAAAAAAGGCGATCTGGGTGATCGCTCCCCCTAAAACCTACGAAAGGAGCTTTGTTCATCATGATTTTGTACAATTCGGAAAAGAGCATTCACAATTTAAGGCCATTTTGCCGTCCATTGTTTTGTCACAGTAGTGTTGTGATGTATAGGCCTATTTCATCTCCATTACAGCAGTGACACAGTAATGAGACTTGACTAAAGTAGCAGTTATGTTTGTCTGCCATTTAGAGCAGTTCCTTGACAGCACTGGTTAATTTATAATAGGAACCTACTCAAGGCACGCCTGAAATTACAATGAAGAAAATCAGACCCGCCCTTTATCATTCGACTTTACGCTCAGTTTAACAAGAAACAAATTTGTATTCACTCATGGTTTTATTAATACAACTTTAAGCACTGCGCTATTAATCTCAAATACGTCAGAAAAATATTTAATAACAACAGGGGTTTAACACGAGTTCAATTCTTTCATGGAGGAAGAGAGTAAGCCATACTGCCAGAAATTTTACGGGTATCAGTCTAACAGAATAACTGTAGACTGTACAACAAGTTTCCAGTAGGAAAGTTCTTCTCAGCCAGTGGGCTAAGGTGAAGGTTAGGCAGTGGCCTAAAGTCTCGCAGTGGCTAGACTTGTTACTACTCAGGCAGTGGCCCGAGGAAGACTGAATGCACCTGGAAATTAGGCACCTTGTTATACCTTTCGCCGCATGACGTCACTGTCAAAATTTCCATGCCACCGCGAATTCTTATTGGCTAATTTTTGTGCGTCGCGTGACGTCGCGAATTTACGTTGCATGTAGCTTCATGGCGACTCTGGTGATCGTAAGCAGCGTTTCGCCGAGGTCCAAAATCGTTTTGCAATGCTTTTCGTTTGTATCTGTTTAAATCGGGAATTTTACTTATAAATCGGTATTGAATGTTAATGTAAATGGTTTTTATAATAATTTGGGTTACTCTCTTCCTAAGTGTGACTTACAATTAAGGTGCGGAATATAAATACACAATAGTTTGAATAAATACACATTACAATGTCCTTGTAGACTGGATGTTTTTAGTCTTTGCATTGTTCCAGTTTCCTTCTCTTAGAATTAAGTCCATTTCTTGGTATAACTTTGGTGTTCCAATATTCTTCCCAATCATTACTATTTCAATGAGACCATCGACAAGCTTCTAGGTCGTTTTCTTAACTTGCTTTTAAAATAGTTGACGTCTTTAATTAGTTGTATTCCAGAATCATAACACGTTTCATGTTGAGGATGCAACGCGAACTCAACACTAACCAAATATTACTGAAATCTCCCCCCCTAACCTTACTGGCTTTATCTGCCCCTGCCGTGAACTTCACTGGCAAAAGAACTCTTTCATATGTTACACCCATTCGGAGTATTGATGACATGATTGGAGAATGCGAAGGAAATTTTTGAAAAGAGTAAGAAATAGCCCTTAACAGCAAGACCAGCTGTCACTTTCAAGTTTGGTGACGACTGCTCTTTTTCAAAACGTGACATTGTAAAGATACTCCCGTTTCCAGAAGTCACTGGAACGACGAAAAGACAAAAGAAACATATATTTTTATCGGACATAAAAAATCAGTTAAATTAACTCAGGTGAAAGTAGGCCTACTCCGCCACTTCCTCATGCATCAATGGTTAAATGTACAGCAAACTTTAGCCTTGCAGCAAGCTTCTGAGGAATCTGCCTGCTTTCTGCTTTCATTCTTCTGCGACGATTAAAACTTGAAAGCGCATCTATTTTTCATATTAAAGGCCACAAAGATGGCGGCAAGTAAATCACTCACAGTTTATTGACGGGGAAACTAGTTTCGCGTTTTCCAAGGCATCATCAGTCCTGTAAATGTAAGACAAAGCTCACAGACGAAATGTTGGCACTTGAAAGAAAACAAGTAAAGAAAAACACACGAACTGTGGCTAGTTACAACGACATTACTAAAATTTTTTCGAAGCTAAAAGGCTGACCTTCCCAGAGCCTCATAAAGCTGTCACTCCTAAGAAAATCTGCGGTTGGCAGCGGTGTAACAAAGACACTTTTCCTCTGGAGATAACACACGTGCGCGATGACGAAAGCCAGAGAGAAGCTACGCGATAAACAGAGCGTAACAGCTCACGAAAAATCAAGAAAGGCCGAGCCTTTCAACGTACATTGGAAGCGTGCAATGAAGCTAATTTTTAGTTATTCCTTGTTCCAAACACAACTTCTTTGATGGTGGGACAGTTCGTTAATTCTTTCTTTCCTGTCTCATAGTTCTTTCAGTAAATGTCAGCATTTGCGGAAAACAGTAGTGGCAGGGATTCTCTCAACGGACCGAAGACAGTAAGCAAACTTTAGCCTTGCGGCAAGCTTCTGAGGAATCTGCCTGCTTTGTGCTTTCATTCTTCTGCGACGATTAAAACTTGCAAGCGTATATATTTTTCATAGTTAAAGGCCACAAAGATGGCGGCATGTAAATCAGTCACAGTTTATTGGCGGGGAAACTAGTTTCGCGTTTTCCAACGCATCATCAGTCCTGTAAATGTAAGACAAATCTCACAGGCTTAGATGTATTTACAACGGATTTAAATCTTTTTGAATACGTTCACGCAAGTGTAAATGTTCCGACATTTCATTCTGCATCAGTTCGTTTTTGTGACAAATCTTTATTTTGGTTCAACTTTCCCCACTACCTGGTTCAACTTACCCCACGCATGGGGTAAGTTGAACCGCAAAAATGATGCTTTTCGTTTCGTCAATTTATGCTAAAAATATAAAAGGCTGTGTCAAACAACCTGCGTGTAAATGTGTTAAATGGATTTAACTACCAAATGCCCCAATTTCGGGTTTCTAGTGCCTACACCAAAAGAGCAATGAAAAAATGTAAAAATTGGTTCAACATACCCCGTTCTTCCCTACATGTTTGATCATAACAAATAAACATCTAGAATGAATGCTACTGTTGCTAAGCAATGTCTATGGCCTCATTGTGTAACAAAAAGAACTTCGAAACTGGATTGCTTCTAAGCCAAAGTTTGAGATTCAAGGCATATAAAACGCATATCGCTGCCATATTCATGCATTTAGTTTTAAAACTGTACAAAAACAAAACTCAACGATGATCATTTAAGGCTGTGGCTGATGCTGTAGACCAGGCCCGTAGCCATGGGGGGGGGACATTTGGGGACAGCATCCCCCAAATGGTATTTGTCCCCAGCACATTTTGTTGTACCTAGAAAAATGTGTTTTAAACATACAATAAAAACAACCTTTCCCCCCTAAAACTGTGTTTTGCCCCACCAAACCCTAAAACCTGGCTACGGACCAGCTGCAGACAAAGGTAAGTTGTACAGTGTTGCACGCCAGAGTTGTCAGAGAGGAATTTTTGCGATGGTCTTGAAATTAAGTTTACATCACCATTAGGTTGGATTCAGCAAGCTGGTGCGCCAGAAACAGCTGCGAAAAGCGTTACTCCTTGTTTTACTTTCAGTTAGTCATTACAAGCGCTTGGATACAAGTCTGTATTTCATTAGCACCAATTTCCACACGGAGCTTAAACCTCAGGTAAATATCAGCCATGATATGAATTCTCCAACATTTACACTAAACACAACCATGGGCGTCGGAAGGGGGGCAGAAGGGGTCCTTGGCCCCTCTCTAGATTTTGAAATTTGACATTTTTCTATTAAATTTTTAGCAAAAAAGGCTGTTTTCTTAGTTTCGAGTGGGAAAATGATATTTAACCATTGTTACAGGCAAGTTTTGCCTGAACACGAATTCTTGTACATGAAATCAGCGCTACGGAAAAACCAATAAATCGGACAAGGCAAATGCAACCATGAGAGGTTGCAACCAATGAGAATTGGTTGTCGACCCGTTGCTATGACAAAGGAGAGTGACAGACTGTTATCAAAGGACAATTACCTCAGGTCACCCCAATGGAACAACTGGAAAATGTCAACAAAAATCATATGACTATTAACTAATGCACAATCACGACCAGGAAGTGCACGTGACCAGAAGCGCATATGACAGGAAACGCACATGATAGGAAATGCGCCAAGGGACCACGACCTAGCCCTGAGAAGAAGGCAGGTTAGGTGAAAACATCATCAAGAAAGTTCTGGAAGCCAAGGAAAGTAACCAATCACAAAGGACAGCGACAAGAAGTGACCAATCAGAAACCTAGAACGAGGGGGTGTTAATGAAACTCTGAAGAAATATTCAGCTATAAATACGGCTGAATTTGGACAAAAAGTCAGTCTTTTCAATAAGACTATTTCGGCTTGATCCTATGTCAAGGGCAGGGATCGCCATCAGGACTCACTGTTGTATGTCAAGGGCAGCAACAGCTTTAGAAAAAGTGGCTTGTCCGGGTTAATCCCTGTCAGGCTGAAATATGAAAAGTGGCTTGTCCGGATGAAGTTCTGTCAAACAAGTCAAGGTAAAGTGTTTGTGTTAGGTTAGTGGATTATGGCTAAATTCCTTTTGGTAATTTTGTTGCTAAACTTTATTTTCAATCAAGTGGCTACCTTTTGATTGGGTTGCTTTCAAGTAAACGCATTAACCCTCAAAAATTGATTAATGATATATTTCCGCACAAACGAATGTTACTTATTTTCTCAGAACGAATTACGATTAGTCAACTAAGAATATCAGTCAGTGAACAATATAGATAGTTTTAGTGACAGAGCGTGAATGAAGATGTGATTGAAAGTATTAGTGAGAGACAGTTTATTTACATCTGCTTTTATGAATTATGACAAGTATCTAAAATACATTGGGATTATGTGTGAGTAGCATGTCGAGAAGTGCCTACATATCATGGAATACCGTGAATTGGTGAGTACCACTGCTTTCATATTTTTGTATGTTTACTATCAATAAAATATGGAAAATAAAACACACATTATGAGTGGTTTACTGAGTATTCGTGATATCGTGTAACTTAATGAGGAAGTAGTATAACGGGATTGTCAAACCTGCGAATACGATCCCAGATTCAGTAATGAGAATCAAAAAATATGTTTAGTTATCTACTGAATCTAAAGCATGACTGTGCCACCCCTCCAGGTCGCATGTCATGTAATACTAATTGGGCCTCCCCCTAGAAAAATCTTTGGCTTCACCTGGAAAAGTCCACTACTGCCCCCACCTGGAAAAAATCCTTCGGACACCCATGTACACAACGTTTGATTAATCATGGACACTTGGTAAACTACATTGCTTTGATCAAGTTCGACTAAAGGCTGAAGTAGGAAAGGATCCTTAAGCAGTTTCGTTGGTTTGCACTGCGGTATTTCTTTGGCTTACATATGAAAATCTTGATTAACCTGAACATTTTGGTGCAACTTTCAGAATTGGGGGGGCAATCGCCCACCCTCTGGCTACGCGCCTGTTTCATCACACCCAAAATAGTAACCACTTTGAACAAAAATTGACTTAAGCACAAGCTTAGCTTGTTAATCAACAATAATACTGTGGAATGTAATGTTTCTCAAAAAAAGAAACTATCCGCGATGGTGCTATAGGCATAAAATAAACTATCTAGGATAGCTCTATTGGCATGAAAACCTGTTTGTAGGCCATCAAGCCAAGAATCGCGTTAGTAATTGATCTTTCCGACGCAACTCCATCGCGTGCTAATTTCCTCACCGCTGTCACCTTCTCAAAAAGAGTGTGAGACCAATCCAAGCGGAGAACAAAAGAACGCAGCTGTGTTAGCAAATAGAAATAGGTGAAGAAAAATCACAATCACTTCAACTGCGGTGAGCACAACAACTGTACTTCACCAAACTAAAAAAAGTGGTTCCTCTGAATGTTATAAAAATGTTTTGTGTGCAGGCCCGAAATGGGCACGAAACATTTTGACAAACTTAAACCCGAACCTGGTCCCACTTTGGGCAAATTGCAATTAGCTTCTTGCAAATTTGAGCAAAGTGGAAGAGTGTTGTTCAAATTTGCACAAAAGAACTTCATTCCAATTTGGGAAGTATACAACCAGGGGCGGCCCTAGCAGGTGCGGGGCCCAATGCAAGACCTAGTCGAGGGACCCGTCTGAGCACGTGATGCAATGACATCATCGTGCTCAGTCAACCGTGTTGCGACCTTTTGGTTGAAGATAGTTTAGCAGATTTGCCCATATGAATAACAAAAACACGGCAAATTATTAGAGTTGATTACTATGTACATGATAACACAACAGTTTCATTTATTTGGTGGGGCGTGGGCACAGATCATGTGTCCCCTACCTACGTCAATGGCATGGAGACATTAACTTTTCATCAGGCCCGTAACCAGCTTGGGACACCAGGTGGGGCGAAGAGTTTTCTAAGAGGGGCGCAAATTTTTTAAACTATGTCCAATAGTTTTTAACTATGTCCAACGCATTTTTCTAGGGGGGGCTAAATAATTTTTACGGAGGGCTTCGCCCCCCTGTGTCCCCTGGTTCCGGGCCTACTTTTCATCATTGATACCTGCTGATCAACTGAACCCAACGAACATATTTTTGTTAATTTTTGCTCAACCTCAAGCCAGTGACATAGTCTCACTTGGTCTCGGTCTCAGGATGTGTCTCGAGACCCATATATTCGAGTCTCGGTCTCGAAGATCTCGTCTCGGTCTCGAAGGATTTCGGTCTCGGTCTCGAGCTCTTAATCTCGAGACTTTGCATAGGTCATTTTTATGAAGTTTTGCAAAAAGGAGCTCCTTAAAAAACGGTTTAAAATGATTGTTCACAAGTCAGCCGTTCAAAGCGGTCAGTGGCTAAGCTTTCTTTGTTGTTATGTTATTTGCGAGATGGAGTAAAAAATTTGCCCTGTACCCCTTTAAAAATTTATACTGAATTCAATAAAAAATGTGTAGGCTTGTACCAATGAAACCGCAGCGCATAATTTCTGCACAGAGACGTAGGGAGTAGCCTTCTTTGCTAAGGACTATCTTTCAACTGTTTTTGCAAGCAGTTTTGTTGTGAAAACCATGGGCCTATTCAAAAGAGGTGGGAGAGTGCCAACAAGTTTCTTGTTTGAAAAGCCAGATAGCATAAAACGACGTCTTTTTTTCGAAGTGCTTTTCAAAGCACTCTGTTAAAACGTTGGTGAATTTTTTTTTGTTCTGCGTGATGCACACTTTTTGAAGTTCAAAAATGCCTCGAAACTCTCTTGAGAAAAAGTTTTTCTCATTAGAATTTTATACAGAGAGCAAGTAATGCGGCATGGCTGATCAGTTACTTTGACGTGCCGCTAGGCTGTACGGCCTTACTGCATTTTCTAACCGACCTACGGTGTTGCGAAAACTCTAAGTGTGTCAGCGAAAACGGAAACTTGGAACATTTGTGAATATCAGTTTAACGTAAAAATATGGAAATTATGAAAAACTTGAAAATATAAAAACTTGATAATAGAAAATAGCAAATCTAGGAAATATAAGCCTACATATATCAATAAAATCAGCGGGAAGGCGCTACACCATTTCACAAGGTCACAGGTTTGAGGTTGTAAATTCCTAAGAGGAAAGTGACAATGAACATATGCAGCATTTGGCCGTTTGCACAAATTTCGGATGATTTTTATTATCTTCTTATTTGGCAATGTGCCAGATATTTTGTTGCAGCATTATTCAAGGAGTTAGCTTTAATTACCATCAGAGAAATGTGAGATCTCGAGTGTCAGTCTCTGCTTCGAACTTTCAGGTCTCGGTCTCGGCTTTCATGACAAGGTCTCGGTCTCGGTCTCGTCTCGAAGTTTGAGCCAATGTCTCGGTCTCGGAGGTTACGGTCTCGACTACATGACTGCCTCAAACCATTGAGCATTTGCCTGTAAGTGACAACTGAATTGTTCATGTTTATCTAAGCGTGTAGCCTACTAGCATTTCACCAGTCAGAATACCCATCAATGGATAGCGTGCTATTAACAGAGATAAAAAAGCTTACAACCAGTAGTGTGTTTAAGGGGAGGCGAGCGAGGCACTTGCCTCGGGCCCCCCGTTTTTGGCCCCCCTCTGAGATGTAACGCACGCAAATTTTCCTTGTTTTTGATGAAAAACTTAGGCTATTTTTCACTCAAATAATGTACTAAAAAGCAGATCATAAGTAAGTACTCTGCTTTCAAAGGGACCCCTACAGAAACTGTAATGTGCAGGTACTTTACTTTCAAAGGGGCCCCAACTGCAACTGCTATTTGAAGGTAATTTTCTTTCAAAAGGGCCCCCAACAGCCACTGAAATGTGTAAGTACTCTGCTTTTAAACTTCATTGAAGGGGCCTTAAAGAAACTGTAATGTGTAAGTACTCTACTTGCAAAGGGGCCCCCAACCGCTACTGAAATATGTCAGCACCTTGCTTTCAAAGGGCCCCCAACAGCATTTATAATGTGTAAGTACCTTACTTTCAAAGGGGCCCCAACAGCAATTGCAATGTTTAAGCACCTTGCTTTCAAAGGGGCCACCAACAGCAACTTCAATGCGCAAGTACCTTGCTTTCAAAGGGGCTACCAACAGCAGTTGTAATATGCAAGTACCTTGCTCTCAACGGGCCCCAAGCAGCAACTTTAATATGTATGTACCCAGTTGCAAATTCGCAAGTTTAGTCAGTGACTGTCTGAGTAAGAACTGCCAAGCGCAGGCAGGTTACGGTAAGCAGCGAGAAAAGGTCAAAATGCAAAATTGAGCCGCGCTGTGGCATAAAAAGGTTTGCAAGTTCGTAAAGAGTTTGAAAGCAATATAGTCACACGGCGTGGCTTAATGATAGCAAAAATGTCAGCCGAGAAAGTTTTTGTTCGATTTTAAATAAATGAAACAGGCTTACTTGGTCCTCGGTGAGCAATCGAACATTGCAGTAGCTCCGTCAGCAAAAGTTGAAGCTTGTAGAAACGGTGCGATAGATCCAGAAAGTTACAGAGATCGCCGAAGTACATGAATCCAAATGAGTGGCAAGCAAAAGCCAAGCAGTCCGAAACCACGCGAGATAGATGATATTCTTCAGTTAGCGTCGATCAAAGCCAAGTGCACTACGGAAACTGAATGCATGTTTAAAGCAAATTGCTGCTTGAAACTTCCACTTGCAGAATCTTGCTTGTGAAGAGCAAAGAAAAGCGTAGGAAGCAAGGTAGCTTTTCCAGTCAGCAGAACTAATGCAGAATTCCCAGTCGGATGAAGCAATTGAGAGTTTTGGTCTGGGAAACAATATAGTAGTCCCGGTCTGATGAACCAATATAGGGTTTCCCGTCGTAGGAACCTATGTTGAGGTTTGGGGTGTTGCCCAGCGTAGAAGTTGCTTGCGAGGAATGCTGTCGTTGCATGCAGAGATGCTGGTTTCCTCAAACGCTATCAACGAGGCAGCTTAGCCGTATGAGTACTGTTCTAACTCCCGACTAAAACTGCCTGACATTTTGAGTTGCCAAGCCGAAGCAAAGCGTCTGGCTCTCACCAGTTGATAGTTCGTTTCACAGATTTCCTGGTGCACAAATCTTTATTTACAAAAGGCTTCTGATTATCAGCAGCAGAAAAGCTTTACGATGGCGCGACAGCAGAAACAGCCAACGTGGTCCGTGCGCTAGCGATACACAACTCGATTCACTGAAAGCGTGGTGTCCACGCCGACAGGACAAAACCGAATGCAAATGCGAAATCGAGGTCATTTGCGCGGACGCAGAGGAGCGCGGACGCAGTGGAGCGCGCACATACGAAATCCCTTGACGCGAATGACAAGTCGAGACAAACCAGACCTCACGTACGGAATACAATCGCGAATAGGGAAACGGCAATTCGGAATGCGAAAAGTTAAATCCACTATACTTTCAAAGCGATCTCACCACCATCTCCAATGAGCAAATAAAGAAAAACTTCAAACCAACTTCTATATTTAAAAATTTGTGAGTTTAAATTTCTTCCAAAAAAGTTCTGAAAAGACCCATCAAATACGAGCAGATAGGCCTACTTATACCAAATGATAATTTTTTATACCAAATGATGATTTTTAGAAATTGAAGTATTTGCTATATTGATAAATTTATGGAAATTCCACAGATGAACAAAAAGTAGTCTTTTTATGTCTCCGAGTTGAAAAGTTAGACAAATTTCTCATTTCGTGTGGTGTTGTACTTCAGCGAACATTTCCATCAGAAAATAAGACAACATGCAATTGTTATAGCAGGGACCACACTACATATTTTAATTTATAGGACATTTTCTTCTTAGTTTACAAAGCAATTTTGCATTATTGCTGTTGCGCTGCAAAGACTGTTAATAAGTCAGGCTACATTCATGAATCTTATCACGTAGCAGAAATGGCAATTTTTGAGTATTTTTATGAATATATTCATAAATATGAATACTCTTTTTTTCTACAGATATTTCAGGTATTTTAGGTGGTTTGATTTAGCTTATGCTTGAAGTCGCAGGTTATTTGAAGCTTGAGTAGTAAATGGTTGGTTTAAGGTAGACTTAGTAGGTGATGTTTAAGCTCTTTTGCCAGCTCTTAGCCAGTATAACTTGAACCGTTTTTTCTTAGCACAGATTTAATCAATTGTGTAGGCTACTTGCTGCAGTAGAAATGTTTTCGGTAAGGTACATGATGAATTATTTCCTACTTTTGCACATTTTTCAAATAACTAGTGTCAATGCAAGATGAGGGCAACCTTGACTCATCCAGCCTCAAAGCTTTCCAAAGCAAGTCTCTAATTGGATGCTTTTTTATGCTATGTTCTTTCAGTTAAAAGGATGAAATTTAAAACAAATTTAGTGTTTTAAATATTTTTGGTTGTTTTTTTATAGTTTCATGGATTCCCACAAAGACATGAATGTGAACAAGTTCAGGATACCAACTATCAAGCATTTTTTCAAAAGGGGAAGGTGTGAAATTTTCAAAGGGGTAAACTTTGTAGTTTATTGATGGTGAATGCAGAGAAATGGGGCGCGAAAATAAAGAAGTCGGGGCGATGCCAACTTGGTATTGCCTAACTTTTATGTGTTGCCAGCCTTGTCTTCCCAACTTTCAGTGTTTTCAAAGTTGTGTATCATGAACACCCTTTTGCATTTTCTCCTTCTGCTATTTCTGTTATGCCGTAGTCTCAGGAACATGTCCTTGGGTGGCCGTACCTTAGGCAAATCAAAAGTGATTATCACGGTTGGCTGAGTATGATAACATCATCAGAGGGCCCCCCTTTTTAGTCTTGCCTCGGGCTCCCCCAACCCTAAACCCACCACTGCTTACAACATAAGCAAAATATCTGATTTTTTTCCAGCTGAGTATACCAACCATTTACTTTGCATCACCTCTCCATTGTATAATTTACGAAAAAAAAAATTTATGAAAAATTTTTACGAAACAAAATTCAAATAAGACTTTTATTAAAAATGATTAGAATATACAATTTCATCTTTATTCTTTGAAAGTTTCTGTAAATGACAAAATTGCTATGCTATGTTTTGAAATTGTCGACGGGGGCAAATGCCCCAAATTACTCCCTGGTTGCGCGCCTGCTTCAAGGAATTGAGTGACTCACTAAGTGAATCCTCGATCTTGGTAATATTCTCCTTAACGATAAATTTCTCTTTAACTCCGCTGAGCCGCTTTATTTCACTTCGCTGCTTTTATCTTCCAATTTTTAGATAGACAAGTTCCGGTACGAAATAAATCCTTTCAATAACCTATAATTGTAAAAAGAACATCCCCTCCTACTAGCCAACTTTACTGAGCCACCCAATGCCCTAAGAATCAACCCATTACTGGACCAGTTACCCATTACAATGACGTATCAATTATCTTTACATCTAAAACAACGAAACAAGATCACGCATCATTTTTCAGCAAGTTGGTTAAACAGACTAATCATAGCATGCTAATATTCGTGTAGGGCTATGCTGCCTGACTGAATGCCTAACTGGGACTTTTTGGTTGACCAACCGGGACGCCGAGACAAAGCCTTTAAACCGGGTCTGTCCCGGTTAAACCAGGCCGTCTGGTAAGCCTAAGTGTATGTAATGTTAGAAAGTTACATTTTCAGGCAAATGTCTGCAAAGCTTTTGCCGAAGACAAAAGTAGCACTATTGTGGAAACTTAGTTTTAGGATAGGCAGTTTTGCAAAAGCTGTCTTCAACCATTAGTAAATAGGATTTCAATCAAAACGTTGGAGAACTATTTACCTAGCTGTATATTGACCTATAGCTCAAAACATAAGGACTTGATTAGGAATCAAAGATAAAATACACGTTAATGTCGCGACAATGGTGACCAACAAAACCAAAAAATATTTTTTCGTGATTCTTACACTTTGTGCTTGTGCTGAATGCATTGGTTCATAAGTCATCTGATTTACTTGAGTTTAACCAAAAACATAATGCAGCAATATTTTTATCCAAGCCAGAAACTTTTGCTTTACAGGCAGACGCGTAGCCATAGGGGGGGGGGCATTCGGAGGCAGTGCTCCCCAATCATATTGTGCCCAGAAGAATTTGTTTTAAACATATAGTAAAAACTAAAATCTTGTCCCCGTAAAAATGTATTTCCTCCTAAACTTAATATCTGATCACACCTAGTTTTGCTGGACCTTTTTTTCGTGTTAATCAGGTGAAACTTGTACATTTTTACCAATTCACCGTTGTGCGTTTATATTTCTGTTTAATCTCAAATCTATTTTCGTGTCGTTATGCAAGTAGAACTCCTAGTATTACACATTTGACATTGATTCCATCCATTAAAAAAAGATGTTCAACCTGAAAAATTGATTGTGGAAAGACTGACCTAAGATACATCACATAAAAAAGTCACAAGACAACAGTCACCAAACGATCAGGTATACAGAAATGACATTGTAGGCAGTGGTGTGTTTAAGGGGAGGCGAGCGAGGCACTTGCCTCGGGCCCCCCCTTTTTGGGGCCCCCCCTTGACGTGTTACGCGTGTAAATTTTCCTTATTTTTGATGAAAAACTTATTATTCACTCATATAATGTACTACAAAGCAAATCATAAGTAAGTACTCTGCTTTCAAAGGGGCCCCTTGTAGAAACTGTAATGTGCAGGTACTTTACTTTCAAGGGGGCCCCAACAGGACCTGCAATTTGAAGGTAATTTGCTTTCAAAGGGGCCGCTGAAAGAAACTGTAATGTGTAAGTACTCTGCTTTCAAAGGGCCCCTACAGAAACTGTAATGTGCAGGTACTTTGCTTTCAAAGGGGCCCCCAACAGCAACTGCAATTTCAAGGTATCTGCTTTCACAGGGACCCCCAACAACCATTGGAATGTGTAAGGACTCTGCTCTAAAACTTCATTGAAGGGGCCTCAAAGAAACTGCAATGTGTAAGTACTCTGCATGCAAAGGGGCCCCCAACAGCAACGGTAATGTGTGACCAGCTTTCTTCCAAAGGGGCCCCCAACAGCAATTATAATGTAAAATTCCATGCTTTCAAAGAGGCCCCAACAGCCAATGAAATGTGTAAGTACCTTGCGTTTAGAGTGGCCACCAACAGCAACTGTAATGTGTAAGTACCGTCCTTTCAAAGCGACGCCACAACCATCTCCAATGAGCAAATAAAGAAAAGCTTCAAACCAACTTCTATACCTAAAAAAATGTTGGGTGAAAATTTCTTCCAAAAGTTCTGAAAAGCCCCTATCAAATAGGAGCAAATAGGCCAACTTATACCAAATGATAACTTTTTATACTAAATTATAATTTTTTATACCAAATGATTTTTAGAGATTGACTTATTAGGAAAAGTGATAATTTTATGAAAATTGTACCTTAGTCAGGGTTTTTTTAAACATCACCTACCAAGTCTACCTTAAGCCAACCATTTACTACTCAAGCTTCAAACAACCTGTGACTTCGAGCATAGGCTAAATCAAACCACCTGAAATACCTGAAATATCTGTAGAAAACATGAATATTCATAATACTGAGAAATTGCCATTTCTGCTACGTGATAAGAAGCATGAATGTAGCCTTGCTTATTAATAGTCATTGCAGCGCAACAGCAATAATACAAAATTACTTCGTAAACTAAGGAGAAAATGTCCTATAAATTAAAAGATGTAGTGTGGTCCCTGCTATAACAATAGCATGTTGTCTGATTTTCTGATGGAAATGT
>Ga0210059_1004370_pt1 | contig 22784 bp, 17 predicted proteins | sample Ectturendosymbi2_FD_188042 | JGI IMG/M metagenome (GOLD analysis project Ga0210059, IMG submission 188042) | Ecteinascidia turbinata endosymbiont from Florida, USA - Sample 2 (SPAdes) (version 2) | ecosystem: Host-associated > Tunicates > Ascidians > Unclassified | place: Key West, Florida...
GTGCAGGCGTGTAGGAGCTGGGGGTGCAGGCGTGTAGGAGCTGGGGGTGCAGGCGTGTAGGAGCTGGGGGTGCAGGCGTATCCCCAAAAGTTTTGATTTGTCAAAAACTTGGGCAAAGAAGTTCCAAAATTTTCTAACAATAACAATATCAATGAAATTATACTTCTTTATCATTTAAATGTGTAAACAAAAGTTAGTTATGTCATGCGAAACACATTCAACATATAAAAAAAATCAATAAACTGTTTCTAGTAACTTCGTGTTTTTGTTTGTGAGAATTGATGAGTAACTGACTCACTTCAAAGGTTGTCCAAAAGAAGGCATTCTATTGTGTGCTGCAGGGCACCTACTTCATATCAGTAGAGACCAAGCCAGGCGCGCACAGAAAAGCGTTTGTTTTTAATTTTAAGTAGTGTTTGGATGAAAGCATTTTGCCATACAGCATGGTGCATATATGCGCAGTTGAACAGAATATGTTGAGACTCACGGCATAGTCACAATATAAATAATATGAAACATGACACACATATCACATACGCACCTTCAGAGAAGGAAGCAGCTTAGGCCTACCTCAGCTAGGTGTGAGGTTCTTTACTGAAAGTAACAAGGAACGACAAACTTCAGAACTGTGAGGCAGATGCTCAAGAATACTGAGCCAGCTGGCTTCTGACAATGTTTTTGCACAGCCTAGCGTTTTTTTCAGTTGGGTTAAGAAACAAATTTCAAGTACGAGATTTTCTATTATCAAGTCTTGGGACACGTTGCATGACCGATTTTGATGAGCCTCGAGCGAGGCCGAAGGGCTCAGGCCTCTCGAGCCGTTTGTCCCGAAGCTTGGAATATATATTTCATAAACGTAGCTCGGTGATGACGCTGCAGCAGGTGACGCAGTTCGCTGCTGGTGGAATCAAGTTCGAGAACGGAACAACCGCAAACAATCGGTTGAAATGAACGGAATTCAATGACAAAGCGGTGAGTTTTCCGTCATTCGCGCCAAATCCTGATGAAGTCAAGAAAAACTTTGGCGAAGGGCCAGATACAGGGCTGCTGTTGTTGCGTTGCACGTGTAGTCGGGTTTCAGAATTCAAATACCCGCCGACGGCTTGTTCAGGCTCGCTCTCGAAAGGCCTGGAGTTCCGCTCTCGAAACTTCAGGCCTCGGATTTTCCGAAAAAGTGTCGATCTGGAACCTTGAGCCCAGTCCCGGTGATTACAACCTCGACAACATCACTGCCATGATACATTGATGCAAAACTTCTCCGAAGAGCTATTCTTAGACTGTAGAGCAAGAGACTAGTTGAGGTTCGACGTTACCGTCAACCAAATCATTTAAGGTCCATGACAGGGATGCCCAAGGTTGCGGGCCGCATACGGCCCTTTTGGCCTTTGTGTGCGGTGTTTCGCACTTGTGGGAAATTGTTGAAGTAGCTAGTTCACATATCACAACAGTCAATTCACTTACATCTGGTTGATTCCGAGAGCGCCCGCACAGCACGCGCGAGGCTGGTGAGTTGCAGCCCACGTGACCATAAAATATGGCCCGACGTCAAAATTGCCGTTAGCCAAATTTTGTTCGATTTGCGCATCAAACAACTTGCTGTACACATCGAGATTCACACGATCAATATGTGGACTACGTTTTACTCGATTGAACCTTCATCATGTGTGTGCGTGTGTGTGTTTGTAAATACAACTCAGTAAGCTTCATTTTCGGTTGCGAAAATCTGAGTTTTGGTCGTATGCTGCTCTGACGTGTAGAAGGCCTGGCCAACCCTGATCCAGTGTATACGGTACCAGTTTCTAACCTTTTGCAATATCAATCCGTTGTTGCACTGTTGGGTGCTTAGAATGCTCTTCCCACAAACAAAAAGTACAGTCTACTCCAGGGGTTCCCAACCTTTGACCATGCACCCCTTCAGCATTTCGACAGATGAGCATGTACCCCTAAATTATAAATATATTTAACAATAAGCAAATAATGATTTGTGAAAATAGTATTAAATGATATATACATAAATACTTTAGAAATAATAGCGTATATATATATTTGTCCCTTCTATTGCTAATCTTAAATGTACCCCTTCAGAAAAGCTAATGTACCCCAGGTTGGAAACCGATTTTTCATGCATGATGTGGTGTGAAGAAGGTTCGTCACGGGTCTTAAAATAAGTGCATTGAACAGCAAAGTTCAAAGGTCACTGCTTCGATACAGATGCAAGGCTTGTTACTTTTCACATCCCGTAAATAAGTTGAAATATCAAGCATTTTTCTAACACTTCATGAGGATGAGATATATCCCTTATGCAAAACCCCAAGTCTCCAGGTGCATGTCCCCTTTTTTGTTTACTGTAGCACCCACCTTGCTGTAGGTGCTTTCAGCAGACGTCCCACAGAGTTTCGCTTCCATCTCCTTGTAGCGCTCGACTAATCCGCACAATCTTTTCTTCCGGACACTAATCAGACTGGCGGCTTCATCGTCACTTGCAAATACAGCAAAGATTATCTGATTTGCATATAGCAAAGAAGATTTCATTTGCATGTAACAGATGATTTCATTTGCATATATCAAAGGCTATTTCATTTGCATAAAACAAAGATAATTTCATTTGCATATAACAAAGATAATTTCATTTACATATATCAAAGATGATTTCATTTGCATAGAGCAAAGATGATTTCATTTGCATATAGCAAAGATGATTTCATTTGCATATATCAAATATGATTTCATTTGCATATATCAAAGATAATTTATTTGCATATAGCAAAGACGGTTAATTTGCTGCAGTGACGTCGTCACTCAGTCTGTGTCTGATGCAAGCTGAGAACAAACCAATCACCTGCCTGAAGAACGGGACGAATTGTGCTGTTGCTTGTTGTCAATGTTCCTCCTTGCTTGTTCGAGACGATTGTTCACATCATTGCGTAAGATTTCACTCGCTTGTTCTGCAGAAAAAAAAGCCTACAACATCCGACAGCGAAACAGCAGTAGTCTGAACAGCCGCTTGACAGTTGAAAATGTTTTTAACAAAGCTGCTGATCCTCCGATTCTCTATGAACATCCTGAGATCATCGAGAATCGTACGCAACAAATTACTAAGCGGCTTTTGCACCTGGTGAGCCAAAAGAAAGCGGAAGACATCTTTTGGTGACAGTGAAGCCAAAACTATCAGAGTTAGAATGGACTGCCCACGTTAACCATGCCAGGCATACCAGCTACACACAGCTTTGTTGCGTTTGTTGCAATGTAGAAAATTGATTTTGCAAATTCACTGAAGTCTACCGTGCCATTCAAGAGTTTAAATTCGAAATCAGTAAAGCAAGAAAATGCCATTTGCATCGTAATTTCCACGAATAAGCGAAAACAGTTCGTTCTTAAATAACTTCATTAACTTTAACTTGACCGGGCTTTCCATCGATCACGTATCAAACAAAAAAACTCGCCAACTTCCCACACCCCATCAGATATGAAGGTTCCGAATATATGCCCTGCGCATTCTGCACAGAGCGTGCCAATCAGCACTTCTTGTTGGCATGCACGCCACAACAACCGTAAGCGTTTGTATCTTGAAATGAAATACCAACACGGCTTCGCTGATTGGTTGACAGGAGATGAACAACTGACGACAGCTTTGCTTCGATTATGTTCAGTTCTTCCATAAGTACGCAGTGCTCCTAAATGAAAAAGTACGCAGTGCTCCTGAATGCAAAAAAGTACACAGTGCTCCTAAATACAAAAATCCAATTGAAGAATAGCCAACGGAGGACGACGAAGCGACTCGAACAAAATTTGCCCTGATGTGTCAAGTCGTTGCTGGTTCTGCACAGCGGTCGTCATCCACTACTGCTGCTGCATTATCGCCTGACCCTTATCCGGACCCCGAGAGAAAATCGGTCTAATACCATAAATACAATTGCCAAGCAGGGTTGCGGAGTAGGAGGTTTTTGGGTAGAGTTGGATTCCCAACAATACATGGAGTCGGAATGTTTGTCAGACTCCGGAAGACCAACTGGATCGTTTCTTACATCACACTCCTAAGTTGCTAATTCCTGTTGAAATCGTACAATTTCTTATGAAACTTTTGTTGAAACAGTGAATTGTTGCTGCGCACCACGATTTCCATTGAGTGTTAGGTGCTACTAATTCTTGACACCGAAAATTAATTCACTTTATGTTAAGGAGTCGGATATTTTCGAAAGGTTGGAGTCGGGAGTCGGACATTTTACCTCCGACTCCGCAACCCTGTTGCCAAGTGCTGACTTCTAACTTGACGCCCTGCTTCGAACAACATCTCGAAATTCAACTGATCGTTCTTGGCCTTGATAAGAGAGTCGGAATTTAAATTAATAAGGATACTGAAAAAAATCGATCAAACACACAGGGGCGGGTCCAGCCAGTTACGTCAGGGGAGGGACGGTTTCAGTAATGTTTGGTAGTCAAGTCTCATAACGGCTTCGCTGCTGTAAGTGAGATGGAGTATACTTCACAACACTGCTGTGGCAAAACAATGGACGACAAAATGGCCTTATATTGCGAACAATGAGACAATTCGAACATGACGAAACACTTAATCGGAATTAGATTTGACATGTTGCTTTCCGCATCGTAGAAAATCATGTTGAATGAAGTTACTTTCGTAGGTTTTAAGGGGGGGAGATGGCCTCGATCGTCCCTCCTGCAAAGCGATGACCGACTATTTTTGGGCCAAAATCGAAGCCTGTTATTTGAAGCAAAATACCTGCTTTAGTAAACCAACATCAATACTCAAACTTTTGCGACAGTTGCGCAAGCAGCAAATCCAGCTGAGATTACACGTTCGGCATTAACTTTGACGTGCACTAGGTAAGATTCGTTTTCTATTTAATTTTTTTTGCACTGCTCAAGCAAACTGACAAAAATTAAGAATTAAGTCATAAACGAGCCCTGATTTATCTTCAGCACCTGAAAGGCAAGACCGTCGGCCACTGTAACTACATGATAACATTAATTGTGCAGTTTAGTTATGCAAGGATGGGAACGAGATGATAGCTGTTCACGACACGACAGTCATTAAAAAGTTACCGAGCTCACTTCTTCCACAGCGGCCTTTCTACTTTTCATTGGCTGGCTCACTGACGAGGCTTTCCGTTCAGGGCTTCTGTCTTTGGAAAACCTGCTCAGTGCAGACAGTGGGTGAAAGCGACGCGTGCAGTAGCAAATGGCACGTGACGATATCCCTTAAGGACCGCTAGAGACTTTCAACACTTCCATTCATAACTCGCCGACCGCGCTCGATGAAGACATCGTAAGATGCGGGTTTTTGTGTATTTTCCCTGAAAAAAATGATTACCTTTGGATTTGAAATTTTCTGGTCAGTTTAATGTCGCGAGGAGGCCCTAGCGACGTTATTGGGACCTGTGAAAATATTCGAAATACTAATTTACCCATTATTTTGGAGAAGGAAGAACTCAAAAAGACGAATCTCATGATGTCTTGCGACTCTCCAGGGCGGTCGGTCGCCGAGTTACAGCCAAAAATTCGAAAATTGCCTCAGAAGGATAACCCGTTTAGGATAACCTGCTTCAACATTTACATACTTTTTTCTTTTTTTTCTCGTGGTGACGCCCTCGCTTGATGGATTGCTTGAAATCGTCAAGTTCGTGCACATTTGGGACTGAGAGGTAACCGGTTTATCAGTTGTCTCTTGCGTATCTGTGCAGCAGAACGACATTAGTAGAGTCCGGGTGTAAAAACGTGAGCTGCAGCATAAATACATTATATCTAATAGTCATAGAAACTAATTGCTAAACCGAAAATGCGTTTCGCGATTATGGAAAGGAATAAACCACCAAATGGTTATTGCAAAATGCATGTTACTTCATTTTTTTCGTTCGACAGCTGACGAACGTGTGGCGTGGTCTGAACCGTTTGTAAATGGACTACATGTTGAGACACGAAGCAAAATCAAACATTTTTAGTAAAGAAACAAAGTGTAAGTATTTCCGTAAGCGTTCCGTAACTGAGGCACACGCGCTGAGAAAGCACATATTAATCAAAATCTGTTAGTTAACTCAAAAACGCGTACAGAAGGGCTTATGGGCAGTTTGCGGTGACCAAACAAAACCAACGATCAGCTATTTTATACCAAATGTGCAGAACAAGATAAAAAATGTCTTTTTCAACTAAGCTTTTGCAAATATCTGATATCAGGCGTTGGCGAGCCTCGGGAATTAAGCGGCATTAAGAAAGATATGTTTCGTAGTTATAATTACGCCGCCACACAAACACATATGGTTATAATACCATCCAAGTTGAGAGGGCTGTGACCCAAGCGAATCATGCATGTATGTGAGTTGCCACAAATTAAATTCGAAACTTTTAAACGGAACTGCCGGGCACTAAAGCATTGGAAACTATTAGGGAGAGAGTTCCACAGCTTGGAAACTTTGTAAAGAATGTGTTGTGAAACAATCGTTTTGCAAGGATACCGATCATGAAGTCAAACCAGGATGCGCAATAAGTCCTTCAAAAACTCCTTTAGAAAGTAGGAAAGGTCCGAAACGAACGTTACGAAACGCAATTATAATACTGTATGAAGTTGAGAGCGAAGGTTGAGAGCGAAGGTGCAGCAGTGTTACAGAGAGGTCACGTGACACTTTCAAGTAAGGTAGTTTTGAAGCAGTCGGAAAGAAGTTTTGCTGAAGGGGCTTGAATGCTTTCTAGTGGACTGTTGTCTGAACTACAGCAATTATCATATATCACGTCACCAAACCCTAGAAGCAGCATATGTGCACGGCAAAGGACTAGTAAGGCATGTCTCGGTTAGAGGGATTTTCAAGTGGTTTTACTGCATTGATTCTAGACAACGTTCAATGGTGAAGTGAAGAGATATGAAAGCGCAAAGGCAACAGGCGATGAAGAAATGAGACCCACCGATGCTTGCGAAAAGTTACCTAGTTGATAAAGTAAATATTGAATTTTAACAGCGCTAAATGTTAAGTGCCATTGTTCAGACCATGCTTGTCGCAGTTTGAAGTCGGTAGACACCGTATTTATTCGATTGTAAGCTGCGGATTATACAGTTTTTTTTTCATCATTTTGGCGGCTTACATTTTTTTCTTCACTTTATTGAAAGGTACAGATGACGCGACCAAACGTTCTTTTCGCATTCTATTCTCTTCAGCATCACGTGCACAATCCGTCACAGTAGGGAGAATGATGAACAGAAGGCAGCTGTAGTAGTGTGAGCGATGAGCATCATTACCAGGGTGAGGAATAAACGCGAAACGTGCTATTACGCTGAACTATTTCAAAGGCTGGGGTAACCTATGTTCAAGTGCGACTTACAGTAATTTTTTAACACCATTTTGTGCGGCTTACAATCGAATAGATACATACAGTAAAATATTTTGGTGAGTATATGGACATTTCAAACAGTACGATAGGACGGTGTCATCAGGAAACAAGGAAACGGTGGGTCTTGGTTCGCCACCCATCTATGACAAGTTTCGTGGAAGTCGGCGTGTTGCGAACCGTTTTTATAACAACTGGCTGTGACTCGCAGTGTTGCAAACCCAAATATTCCTTCAGCTAATCATAATGTCGATTCACAGGAACTGAACACTTGTCCAGTGTAGCGCAGCAATGTATGTCAAAACCGTATCATGCTTTTCAAAATCTGTTTGGCATGTTTCAACAGCGCAGTCTAATGCCTCTTACAAATCAACTATTTTTCGTTCTATTTTCGCAAAAGTTTATTGGGTGTATGCAAATACTGCAATACTCTCACTAGCCAAGCCTCCACCTGAAACAAGTTTCCACATGTAGCCTAATTCTTCCCACCTAGTTTTAAATGTAACCAGGTATGATCCATGCTGATGAGGTTCAGGAGCAGAATCCAATTGTTTTTATTGCGTAGCAGCATATTTGCCAACTCTTATTGACTAACTAAATAAAGAGGAAAACAAAAATTACTTCATTAAAAAGTAACATTTTTCTCTTAAATCGCAATATTTACAATTGTCTAGAGCATTATTATTAACGATTCACTAGCAAATGTTGTCTGTTAAGTATGCTGCACTACACAAAATTGCCTCAACTATTCTAACTGCTATATCGATTATCTTGGTTAATCTAACAGTTCCATTGAAACAGAGACGTCTCTTTGCCAACATATAACACATCAAAAAGCTACAATGTAGTTATTTAAAAATTAGTCTTTTACCACCTCTCCATTACATTAACTTCTTGTGTGAGTTGAAAAAAACTCATTTAGAATTAGAATATGATTTCATATGGTGAAATGTAGTGAATTGACACTTGCTGATGAGTTCCATATATGAATTTCGATGATAATGAAATCCCATGTCTGGGTTTTCATGTTTGCAGCTTTTTGGGCAGAACGTTTGTTGGGCTGAGCTTGGTCAGAGAGATTATGAATGATTAGTGAGATCTTAGTAAAATTTGCTTACTTTTGCAGAAAATCCTCAGTATTTTTCAGGCTTGGTTTCAATAAATTCAGATATTATTCAAATAGCAGCTAAAAAAAGCTTCTGGCAAGACACTTATTTAACGCTTGAATGTGTCACCAATAAAAAATCAAAGAAATTCAGTGTAAAGAAGCATGCATATTTTCTTAGGATATAACTTTAATACCAATGAGGAAATACGAAAAACACAACAATTGCAGTAAGCCAATCGTAATTACTAGAGCAGCCTGTACTTTCAAGAACAGTCTCAAGTATGTTTGAAGGTAAGCCCCTTCAAATTAAATTTAATAAATTTCAGCTGAGTTGACCTTTAGCCGTAAAACTGCAAAAGTGGGTTGTACTTCATTTATTCCTTTGTGGCTGAATTGTCCTTGTTTATTTTTTATCTAACAAAACTCACAAGTGTTAACTGCCTGTTTTATATGTTTTTGTCTTTAGTTCCAGCTTGATCTGTTGGGGTTTATGTGAGGACACATAGAGAATACAGGCTCCTAAGTGCCAATAAGGACATGCTGTAACAATGATGTAAGATGAAAACAATTTGCAAAAGCTTACAACCATTCATTTGCTCTTTCCTTGCACAAGGTAAAATTTGAAAACTATTTTTGAGCTATACGACGATCTGCTATTGTTTCCCAAGTCAATACAGAGGCACTGTTTCAATCAAAAGTCATTAGAACAACACAAAACTTGTTTTAGTGTTCTGAAAAAAAGAGTTCATTCTTGCTCCAAATGTTTCTTTGTTCATAAAAACAATCATATTAATAATATAATTCTATTTACAACTCTAATAAAAGCACAAAAATTGACAGAAAACATCTTACAAATATCAAGAGAGAGTAAAAAGCTTTTACTTAAACAAAATGCAAGGCAAGGTTACATGCATAAACATGTCTACCAGTGAACTGAATGAATGTAATCTGTGAGCAAGGCGCAGTAAGACGATCAGTTGGTGAGGCAGGGCTGTTAATATTTGGTGAAGAAAACATAATTGGAGATGGGCAACCATTCTTCACTACTGCATCACACTCGACGATATTCTGCAACAAAGCATTAGCACAATAAAAAACAATTTCAATTTGGCAATTACCTTACTGCTTCAGTTGTAAAGAAACAAATGAGATGAACATAAACAAGGTGAAGGGTAAAAGTGCTGCATTTTGAAACTTTCAGCAGCCCTGGTACGGCATACTGGAATCTGGTTGTAAAACATGAGCTGAGGTCTGTACATCGATATATTGTCTCTCACCCAGTTGAGATTGTGTGGCTTTAAGCTATAGCTTTGTGTTAGACCTATGGTCAGTATGTTCAACTTTCATTGAAGTGAGCTTATTCAGTTTCAGCACTGGTTCTTGGTTTTGATCAGCAGATGCCATCTTCTAGTTTCACAGCTTTACATCCCCTTCCAACAAGGCAATACTGATATAAAACAAACTTGTCACTGTAATTCCAAGAACTTAAAATAACCAGTGAAGAAAGTGATGTTTTTTTTGCTAGAAACAATGTTTGATTGTAGTCGGACATTGTGCACTTACTTCAAAATAAAACTGTAAAAGATGATTGACACAAAGTTAATTTCCAAACCTGTGCAGTATTCTCAGTATTAAAATCAAGCTCGTCACTCTGTTCAGAAAGAATCGTCTCATCACTGTCATAGTCTTTTTCAATGTCATCTACTTGGTTTTCAGAAAGTCTGTTGGATGTAGACATTTCATAAATGAAAGCTACTCATTTTTTCAGCAATAATTCATAGTTGTATGGTAACAAATAATGAAGTTATTGTTAGGAGCACACTAATTTGGTTTTCCAGATACATTCATTCAAAAATACAAAACTTCAATTTATATTTGGATCATACTTCACTGATTTGCAGAACTCCTTGTACCCTAAAATAAGCATAAAAAGTTTTGACACTACGGACCCCTTTCACTGCAACCAAAACTGATGTGAACCCTTTTGTTTTGTCTAAATTTTTTTCAATTATTGAGAAATTAGATTGGTTGCTTCTGAGTGTGACCTCCTCAACCGCCCTAACAAGAAGCAAATTCCAGGTTCAATCTGTCACCAGAAATCAAATAATAAAGGTCAGTCTACTTGCAACTTGAACATGTCAGACTGCAGTTGTGGTGCGATTACGCTTAAGAATAATGGCCCAAATGGGTGGATAAAAACTAGCGAATTTTCTTGATTGGATTTTGGTTCACAGACACCCTAAAACACATTCACAGACCCCAAAGGGGTTCATGGACCCAGGTTAAAAGCCTCTGTCTTAAACAAATCTTTTCATAATACAGTAGCAGGTTTGGTGTTTTTTTCAGCATATCTTATGCAAGCAAAGAGAATTAAAAATAGCCTGTTCAATACCTTAGATAATTTTTACTGCAGCTACTTTGGTGATCTGGAAAATTCATGATATAATGCAGCAAATAGGAAAATGAAAAAAAATCTGAAAATCACACTTTTAATGTGTAATGTTATATATGTTTAAAATGTCATCTCTTGAATTGAAAACAAAAAAACTGCAACCTTTACAACAAACATAATATCATGTAGATAAATAACTTAAGCAAACCAAAGCAATGTCCTTCTACAAAAACAAGCTTAGTCATCTTTTTTTCACCATCAGCATAAGTATAAGCATAAGTATTGTTGCACCCAAACACCATGTGGATTGTACATGAGCTTGTGTTTATAGCAGCTATGTCGAACCCGCGACCCGCATGCGGCCCAGACGAAGGTTTTGTGCAGCTTAGTTTAGGCTTTCGCTGTAGTAAAGCATCCTACATACTAACAACTTGTCCTTATTTTGATAATCTTGAATTTGACATTTTTGTTGCGGGTGGTCCTTAGTGCCACTTTATCACGTCTGTTACCATTGCAGGTAGTATTCGAACGCTTTCTGGACATCAGCTTTAGCTAAATTTAGTTTTCAAAGATCAAAGTAGGCCATTCAATTTGCGGCCCTCACTAATATATGTTGTTCAATGTGCGGCCCTGGTTAAGATAGTGATAGGAGTGGGCTATACGGGCAAAAAATGTAAAATCAAGTGATCATAGGTTTATTGCATGTCATTTGAGGTAAGGAGAAAGGAAAAAAGTTTTTTCAAAAAATTTGCATTATCAGAGGTTTGCCAGGCGAAAAACGGGAAAAACCAACAAAAAATCGACCAAAATGAGTAAATTGGCCATAATTCAGTCCATAGAGCACTCCGGAAGTTCATATTGGTACCAAAATATTTGTTATGCCTGCCTGGCACTGAACAAATTAATTAAAAGGACCAACACCACAATCTAGTGTCTTTGGGGTCCCAAACGTGCTTTTTCAGCAGTCTATGAATGGTCTTTTTTATCACCGATTTTGGCCGTTATTTGGCAGGCAAACCTGCAAAAATAATAATTTAAAAGTTTCCTGATTTCTTACACATACTGCTGTTGCAATCGGAAATCCCGAGCGGCATGTGCGCAAAGCTTCGCACCGTGGCAGCAAGCAACAATAGAGATCACCCGACGAGATCACCCTATTATTGCTTGTACACGCCACATACATATATTTTTGTTCTTCGCACACATCCCGTTCGTGGTGAATCATACAATCAACGCAAGACAACCGGAGAGGTTGCAACATCCCCTCCTTTTTACAACGAACCGCACCAATCGCACGTTCTTTGTGTGAAGGCTGAACTCCGCACGACCTTCACATCCTGGTCATAGCACCATTTTGTTGCGATCGGAAATCCCGAGCGGCATGTGCGCAAAGCTTCGCACCGTGGCAGCAAGCAACAATAGAGATCACCCGACGAGATCACCCTATTATTGCTTGTACGCGCCACATACATATATTTTTGTTTTTCGCGCACATCCCGTTCGTGGTGAATCATACAATCAACGCAACACCACCAGAGAGGTTGCAACACTACTAGAATGCTATACACCTATGATCATATATGTAGAATCAAACACGTAGAATCAAATCAAATCAAACAAGGAAAATGTTAGGTACCCAGTATGGATCTATAGGGACCCGATTTCTCTGATTCTAGGGACCCGATCATAATTTTCTCTGATTCTAGGGACCCGATTTGAAATTCTAGGTATCTGAATCGGGTCCCTAAAACGCCCAACACTTTGAGAGCCGGCGTACGATATATTCATACTTTGATTTCGGTCTAAAAAGCAACAGTTTTCGCTTGCCTTACCAACGCCGTAGCTCCTCCGCCGATTGCGCCAGAGAGCTGTTCAAGGGCTCAAACGGCCAGTCTAGTAGATTGCACTTCAAAAAAATTTTTTCGTTAGGGGGTACGGATTTTTTGTGACTGACGTCATAAGTGAAGTAGTTTTGGGGCCATTTTGTCTCATGTTGCTTGGCCTAGGGCCCAACCGCTAGGCCAAAGTGTTTCGCTGAAGTTTTCATTGGAAACTAGGCTCGAGTCCGAGTCTTTTGAGCCTTTGATCGACTTTCTAGCGTTTCTGGTTCAAAAGTTATGATCTAAAATAAAGAAATTAATTAATTATCTAATTAGCTAATTAGTCAAATATTTTTACTAACTTACATCACAACTTTTGAACCCGAAACCCCAGCAGGTCATCCAAAGCACCAAAAGACTCGGATTGTAGCCTAGTTTCCAGTAAAAACTTCACCGAAATACTACCACCTAACGGTTGGCGCTCAGGGCCAGGCAAAGTGCGCCAAGGTGGCCTATAAGTCATCCACTCATGACATCACTCACAAAAACCTGCACCCCCAAGCAAAAAATTTTTTTTCGAGTGCAGCCTAAAGACTTGCTGCATCTTTTGAGACTTTTGCTAGGTCTGTAGAGTATACCGGACCAGTGAAATTCCCACGCAAAGCCACGTGCGTTTAGGTATTTTTTTACCGAAAATCTCCGAAAGCAGCCGGACGCCAAAGTGTTAAAGCCCTGATCAAATATATGCAATACGACCCCCTATATAAGCCCACTTCTACGCTCAAATTTTAAACTGATACCTTTTACTTCCAAAATTTTCGATGAAATGCTTTTGAATTTGTGACAATATTAAAATTGTACATATATTACCAATTTAATCTTCCAATTTTGACTACATTTCTTATCGTGTTTTTCCAGGTTTTATATACTTTTACTTCATAAATCAGCATAACTGAATACAGAGTATGACAGATGTCGCATTTCTTCTGGGTGATAGACTACCACTATATCCATTCACTCGGTTTCTAGGAAAGCGGATAGCTCTAAAAGGACTGCGACCATTCATGCTTATGCTGTGGCTTTATCACATATGTGGGAGAGAGCATTCAGAAAGGACCATGTGGTTGCCTTAAATACAATAAAGAATAGACTTGCAGCAATCATGAAAGACTACATGAACAAAGTATATACAAACGTGCGAAGGACAAAAAAGCATGAAAACTCAAGCACTCTGGCTGTCAAATCTATCCCATACCATCTCCTGTGTATATCTCACACTTGCGAGAAATTTGATGAATGTAATGTACAAACACTTGCTCAGATTGAGGCTAAAATTAAACTCCGTGAGCAGATAGAGAAGAGGGAGCCGCAGCTCAAATCCTTTCTCCATCCAAAGCGATGCATAGTAACTGATGTTGTAATTCCTGGCCTGCTCAAGCTTGTGTCAAGAGATGGAGATGGGAAAACCACCTCCTTAGCTGATTAATTCAGCCTAATCCTTGAGGATGATGGTATCTATCGAACGTACAGTCTCTACAATGAACGCAGGTTTGCCAGAATGGGATATTCAGCCGGTGCCATCTTTGACTGTTTGCCGCAGTTCAGAAAACTGCTAGAAAGGACATTGAAGAACAATCTACTTGTTCGAGCCTGTACTTTGTATTTGGAAAGTGACTACATTCAAGCCTCCCTCAAAGCACTTTCTAACTTCACTTTCTACGTAACCATGCCATTTCTTAACTGTGTTGAGCGTAGTGATCAGGCTCAACTGGTAGATATTCTGCCGAAGCTGCATGCTCAACTTAAGACAGGAACAGTTGAGAATGATGCCCTTGGCACTTTTTAAGTACCCTGGACTCATGTTGCTATGCAAAATCAGAAGCTTGATTCTGAGCTAGAAAAGTATCTGATTAGGGCAATGTGTCTGAAAGCAGCAGATGGCCTAGAGCTCCAGTGTGCAAGAGAGTATTGGGCTGACAATGATCAGAGAACAACTGCTGTTCACAAGCTCACACCTGAAGAGAAATCCAATCTACCCACTGAGAATCTAGAGGTAGAGCGATATCTTGCTAAGTTTGGTGCTTTGGCTTCCATGTCTGCATGTCATTCCAATCACTTCTTAAAGGCCAAGCGCATTCAGGATGACCTAACCTTGAACAGTGAACATCATGCTGATAATCCACCAGATACTAAAACCTTCGCAGCCCTTGACAAAATGGAGCTGGAGTGGAATGCTGATCAGAAGGCTTTGCAGAAAGCTCGGCTCCAAGATTCATTGGCCAAAGGCCAGTGAATTTGTGGATGTAATTCTGAAGAAGTGCAAGGAGCATGGTGGTCCTATTACAGACATAAAGGAACTGAATCAAATGACATCCAAGTTTAATGAACGTGAAACCAAAAATTTCCTCAGGCAAGAAATGCAATTCCAGAAAGCCATGCACAGCCGAGACAGTCAAGAACATCCTGACCTTTATAAAATCAATAACCTTTCTATTGATCAATTGACTGAAAATCTCGCAGCTCTTGCATCTGACAATGTTGGTGATAATAGTGATAATGTGCTATTCTCCACTGAGGATGAAATCATGGAAATTCTCCTTGAGAAACCGGTAATGTCTGATAATTCACTATCTAAACCAGTTAATGAAAGCCATCAACCTGTAGCTGTACTTTGGGGCAGTGCTAAAGGAAGAGATTGGTTTGTCGGCTTTTACATAGATGAAAATGATGACACAACAATACGAGTTGATCACCTGGAGCCCAAGTCAAATGATAATCCTGTTCGGATGAGACCTCGACATGATGATATTCAGGATGTCAGACTTATACAAATTCTGCCATGTACAGTTACAGGGGAATGGGTCGTCAACAGGCAGTCTGCTGTGTATGTTATAAAAAACAGTCAGGCCATCAAGACAATGTTTGAGCAGCTATTTTGTGAGGATGCATAAGAACTTCAACCTATTCAACTAGTATTATGCGACTGTTACTTCTTTTAACCGTTTGTAACAATTTTGAGCAATAAAATAGACATATAAGTCGCTTGTAGCTTGTATTTCACTAAAAATCCATATTTTTCATCAATGTATTGGCCTTTTTTTACCCCCAATTTGCTCAAACCCCTAAAGTGGAAAATGTTCCTTTTTAATGATTTTTCTATATTTTCTATTGAATATAAAATGCATTTTTGGCCTTAAAACAAAAGACCATTTTCAACACAGTTAATAATTAGCTAAAATACCCATTTTCGCCCGATTTTGGCAGTTTTTTGGTTGGCAAACCTCCAAAAATGAGAACTTTTCAAAACAATTTTTTTTCTGTCCTCTTACGCATACTAGGGTGCTATAAACCTATGATTATATATGTACCATCAAATATGCAATATGACTCCCTGTATAGCCCACTCCTAATAGTGACATAATTTTTGGCCCAGTAAGCCATTTGGGTTGGACATAGCTGGTTTAGAGGGTTGTTTCAAACATATGGCACCAAACACTTACATCAGCAGAAGGTCACCCAATGGCTGAGACTTTGTGAAAGAAACTTCTTTGCCTGAGTCAAGACTGTTTGGAATGAATTCATCATCCCCACACATGATTATTCAGATATGAAAATGCTTTTTATTTGAAATACATACTGTATACATACACAATCAGCCCTAAGAAGTTTGGGTCTAGTGAAGAATAGACCCCATCGTCACATGACATTTATTTTAAAGCCTAAAAACACACTTTGTTTGAAATTTGCTTTTACAGCCATGACCAAAAGATAAATTTAGATAGAATTCCGAGCGAATGAAACAAGCCAAATTATCAGAGCCTTGTTCAGTTTTACACAAATTGCATGGACTACATCACAAACAGAACAACTAGAAACAAGACTGCATTTTTGCTTAGGTATGCTTGCTAATTATTGTTGGTACACAAGCTGTTCATGGAAAAATGGCTCAGTGTCAATTCTATTATAGTCACTAAGTTAGTATTTTAGTATTTTCTTTTTAATTGCAGCTTCTTCTAATATCAGTGAATTGTAACTTTCATTCAGAAGACTATGTATACGTGAAAACCCTCTGTTACTTAGCATTTCAGTCAAATTCTAGTTGAACACCAAATCAGAAAATAATGTTCAGAGACATGTTGGTGGGCCCATTAAGATGCACTGACAACACACATATGCATGAAAGCCATCGGAGGTGAGTATTTACAAAGTTACACGCAATAAAAATGTCACCTTATGAAAGGTAGGCCTACCTCCACCAACCATGCACAGCCTCTCACTGTGGAAAATAAGACTGTTTCCTGAGTATTTTAGAGAAAACACAAGTTAGCTTCAAAGCACTGTTTTTTGCCCTGCGTATAGCCTTCTGTATTATTGTAGTCAGCCAAACTTGCGTTTACAAACGACATCATGCATGTGGAATTTGGGATTTTTTCATCTACTTGTTGGGACAACAATATGCTGGAGTAGTCCTGCTGCAGTGCTGGGCTGTGACAAACTAATGCATAGAGGACGTTACACTATAGTACAACATATCTACTACGACTAGGCTACTACAGTGTATACTTTTGGTCTAGAGATCATGCTGTATTTGTTTTGGTGTTCGCAATTGTTTTATTTGTGACCGCTTTTATCAATCTTGTATCCTCAACCATCATGTACTTTTTTCACCCAACGAATTGTTCATTGAACTGTATGAGGCAATCAAAAGCGCTGTAGCCTTTCTTACAGTTGCGGAACAGCACTGCAATGTCTCCCATAGCTCATAAACGCAAAACGATTTTATCGCACACAGTGTTGCCACTCTATATTTACATTAACAATTTTCCCCAACAATAAGGATGAAAAATTCCTACATTTCCCTACACAATCTGAAACAAAAACGCAATCATCTTTAGCTACTGTACAAAATATCTGGCCTTCAAACACGACAACCTGTATATACTGCATAAATTCTTAAAATTGAGAGTACAAGATCAAAATTACATGTGTAAAACAAGCATCATTACACTTACAGAAAGCACCACTGCAGAACCACATGTTAATTTTTTTCAAAAAAAATTCTCAATGTCTTCTACGATTAGCCAGCAGCTTTCACAATAGCATAATATCCCTTGCAACTCTCCAGCTGGTTGCAATTCACAAGAAAAACTCTCATCAATGATATCACCAACAGCTTCAGAATTTTCCAATTTTTCAAAAAGATGTTTTCCTTGCTTTGCCATGCAAATGCATAAGTCTTTGGTTGACTTTAAAGCTACCTAGATAATTCTCACTAAATTTCAATTATTGCTTCCAAAATGCACGCAGTTAGACAATCCCTCAACTTGTTTTTATTGTTATTCAAGTAAGAGAAAGTTCTTTCAACCTCAGCAGAGCTTTGAGGTAATGCAGTTATTATAAACACATCGCATAACAACTGTACTTTTCACTGTAAGTGTACAGTACCGTCAGTAAGAGTATAATAGTACTTACACTGCAGTCTTTGCAAATTGCAATAGACTAGGCTACACCTGTCGTAACAGGCTAAGCCTTGCCTTTCACTCAGAATGCAATTCTAGACACCAAGAAAAAACGTGGCCACACTCCAGTCCTTACGTCAAAAATAACTCAGTACCACTAGGATTTATTGCCTTCCAAATTGGAAAAAACGCATTTTCCAGTGCGTTTTGCATGCGCACTAATTAATAATAAATTGTTGACCAAGCACGTCCGTGAAGTATCACAAACAAAAGGTAGAAACAAAGCGATAAAAACTCTAAACACAAAAATCTCTACGGATCCCTACAAAATGGCGATTTTTCCCGTAGGGATTACCTACTCCCTACAAAAGCCTAAAACCCCCTTCTGTGGGAATTTTTCCCTACAAGTGGCTGCGATTAGCATACGACGTTAACTCACCACGGCACGTGACCGAAACGCGCTAACAGCAGTGGTGGCGGAGCCAGAGATGAGCGGACTGTGAAATTTTCACTCCGAGTCCAATCCTGATCCGCAAAAATTGAATCCGATCCAGTCCTGATACGCAAAATTTTTGAAAACCATCAGTCCGATCCAGTCCTGATCCGCCCATGTAAAACCATGTATTTCATTTTGCCTCATGAGGCAAAATAGGCACAGCCTTTTGGCATTTCCAAAACTTAACATGGTATAGTTCATTTTGCCATCAGATGCAACAGTACTGCTGGAGTTATTTTGCCATTAGGCGAACCCGATTGGTAGAACTGATCAAGTGACAAAGATGATGCACTTGGATTAGTACATGGTCTTTGTCACATGACCTAACACTAAACATAAACCCCAAATCTAAACACAAAACCTAAACCCAAAACCTACACCAAAGACCCAAAACCTAAACTAAAACCCAAAACCAACACGAAAAACATAGCCTAAACTCAAAACTTAAACCCAGAACATGAACCTAAACCAGAAACCCAAATCCAACCCCTACACCAAAACCACAACCCAAAATTAAAGCCCAAAACCTAAGCCTAAAACCTAAACAAAAAAGTTAGACCCTTGGAGTTTTTTTCAGATTCCGCTCCTGTTCCAAAACTTTTGGATGCGGGTCCGGATCCGGCAGTTTTTCAACTTTGAGAATCCGACTCCTGTTTAGACTCCGGCTACAATCATCGATCCAACCGTAATTTACTCATGATTTTACTCAAGAAATGACCACACAGACTCCTGCTATTGCCGAAATTGAAAAGTGGCTCCGGTTCCAGATCCGTTTTTTCACAAATTTTTGACTCCGGGACCAGATTCGGGTCCTAAAGGAAAACGCAGAATCCTGCCGGAGTCGACTCCGGCACTCCAGATCCGGTGCTACCTCTGCCTAAAACTAATCCCTAAATGTAAACTCTAAACCAGTGTTTCCCAACCTTTTTAGGTTTGCGGCACCAGAGATTAGCGGACTGTGAAATTTTTCAGTCCGAGTCCAGTCCTGATCTGATAAAATTGAATCCAATCCAGTCCTCATCCGCAAAATTTTTGAAAGTCATCAGTCCGATCCAGTCCTGATCTGCCAATGTAAAATCATTCATTTTTCTTTTGCTTCATGTGGTAAAAGAACTGCTGGAGCTATTTTGTCTTTAGCCAAATACGATTGGTTGAGGGCAAAATATTTCCAGCAGTGCTTTTGCCTCATGAGGCAGAATACACACAGCCTTTTGGCATTTCCACAATTTAACAAGGAAGTGTCTATTTGGCATCAGAATGAAAAGCACTGCTGGAGTTATTTTTCCATTAGGAGAATCCTACTGCTTGGATTGGTCAAGTGACAACGATGATACACTTGGATTAGCGTAAAGTCCTTGTTACATGACCTAAAACCCTAAACCTAAAACCTATAAACCCAAAACCAGAGGTGGGCAACCGCTACTTTATTAATAGCATCGCTACCGTTACCGCTATTTGTTGAATTCAATAGCGGCGCTATCGCACCCATTCCTGAATAAAAATAGTAGCAAGCTATCGCTACCGCTATTCGCTACCGCTCTTTTTGCTGGACTTAAAAAAAATTTTGTTGTCATTTTACTGACGTAGGATCTATTTTCGAAAACCTAACCTTGAAATGTTTTTTTGAAAAAAGTTGTTAAGAAAAAACGTGATCTGAAAAACATAGTCAATGAACAGTTATGACATACGAAAAATTATTTTAGTGTACACACATATAAATGAAACATAACCAGCACAAACGCCCAGAGTGCATTTAGCTTCGTGAGTGGATTACTGTAGGTTGAGCCTAATAATTCGCCTATCTATCATTGCAAGTTTTGCGCTGTGTGTACAGTACTCAAGGCTTCACGAGAATGGTCAAGCAATAAAAGATCAAAACTGTTTTTCACAGAGTTTAATGCGCGTATAAATTTAATTAGGCCCGCAACCAGGGTGGGGGACAAACCGGGCAACCAAAGCCTCTCTCGAAAATTTATGCATTAATTTAGATTTTCAAAAAATGTTATGTTGATTATGTTTCATGTGAAAGCCTGAACAAATTACTGACTACTTGTATTTTAAACTGAGCTCCTTGTTTCTGCATGGTTCAATTTATTCGCGATAGTAGTTTTGTGCAGAACGTAGTTTATATAGCCTGCGTGCAAAGAATTGTTATGTAGATATTCGAGAGCGAATTGACCAACCACCGCTTCCTTAACATTCCAGCTTTTGAAAGTGCAGCCCAAGTGTTGAATGCTTTATTTTCAAAAGCGTGCAATGCGCATTAAGCAGCCGACATCAGGCATCAGCTCTAAAAAAATAACCCTCCGAACATCAACAATTGAAACTCCTCGATTTACTGTTAAAGCTTTCGAGGAATCTGCCGACGGGTCTGCTTTTATGTTTTTGCGATGATTTAAACTTGCACATATCTGTAGGCCTTTTCAGGTTACGGGTCCCCACAAAGGTAACAAGCAAGCGAATCAGTCAAGCTGATTACTTTTAAAGGACATCGTTTTCACCTACCACCACACATTCACGGTATTGAAATCTTATTCATATAAAATCTATCATAAATTTCTTTTATTCCTTTATGAAATTAAGTTTCCCTATCAGTACACTGAATGCCCATACGTACTTTTTCGCAATATCTGAAAAACGTTTGCATGAAAACAGTGGCGTGCAGAGGGGGGGGCGAACGGGGCGACGGCCACGGGCATCCAAAGAGTGAAATCACAAAAATTTAAATGCTGTAACTACATGATTTTTCCTATTGTAAGGCTGCTAACATATGCTGCATGGATTTAATTTTTCGAAACTTGTTTTGATGTCAACACTAATTTTTACGTACTCAAATTCCAGTAATTCTCAGCTTCTTCAATACCAGGGACCTATACTCCAGGTGTGCGGCGCATACCCAATCAAATTGATAGTGACGTCACTTGTTCCAGATCGCGCAATCAAGGGAAAATCATAAAAAAGGATTGAAAGATAATAATCGAGGTTGAGAAAAACCAGTTTTTAAAAAAAAACACCCACCTGTTTTTTTAATCCGTTTTTTGTTTTTTTTAAAAGAAACAGGTTTTTGTTCTTTGAAAAATACACAAAAACCCCATTATGAATTGTTTTATTGCAACATGCAATATCACCATTTTCAGAATTACACAATAATAACTTGTAGCTACTATGGCATTCAAATTTGAGGGTAAAGAAACGCACCCCATCTTTGTATTCGCAAAGTGTTGTTGGTCAATTCACTACAAGGTGGTAAGACTTGACAAGCATGCGCACAACAAACAGAGAAAATCCGCTCCCACACAAACTCTGCAGTTTCACGTCAAGTACATGCCCAGTTAGTTCAGCATTTATACAGTGTATTTTTTCAACATTTGGATTGGTATGGTCCAACATCAGAAACAGCTTGGATGCAGAGAAGGCAGAAAAATTTATTAAAATATACCGATTTTACAGAGCTGAAGAGGTTAACCAGTAGAATTTACTTATACTGTTCAAATTATTCTTCTCTTTTATTAAAGTCTTTCAAATATCGTTGCTGTTCGTCATGTTTCATTAACAAAATTTACAATCATCTGCAAAAGTGTGCTGCTTAGGCTATTTTACCTTTGAAGTCATAGTACATTTTTCAAAGGAAAAGAAAAGAGTGGGATTTTTGGTGGGTTTTATTGTTTTTATTAGTGGGCTTTTTTGAAAAAAAACAGGTGATTTTTTAGTTGGGTGCAATTACATCAAGCCTAAAGATAATCATGGATATTTAATTGATTTTCTGAGCCAAGTTTTAAAACTGACCTATTTTGAAGGGCTTGATTGAGTTGATTTTATGATGCCTGCCTAGTTTCCTGTTTGTTTTTGTGCTAATACAGTTGCGCACCTATGCTTGCAATATGTGCTTCGTTTCGAGCTTCGTCATTAACTGGCAGTTCAGGCGGTTTGATCCTAACGGCTCACACAAGCCCATGTCTGTTCTTTTCCTTTAGTAATTGTACATATAACCATAGGCGTACGGGAAGGCATTTTACTGGGGGGGCGGAAAAAATTTGCCCTGAAACTAACAATTTGCCCTAAAAATAGACAACTTGCCCTGAAACTAACTCTTTAGTTTAATCCGAATGGGGCCTGAAACCTGATGTAAATCTGTTCTATACAGTTGAATTCGTTTATAAAGACTTCCTCTGTAACG
>Ga0210059_1004371_pt1 | contig 22782 bp, 12 predicted proteins | sample Ectturendosymbi2_FD_188042 | JGI IMG/M metagenome (GOLD analysis project Ga0210059, IMG submission 188042) | Ecteinascidia turbinata endosymbiont from Florida, USA - Sample 2 (SPAdes) (version 2) | ecosystem: Host-associated > Tunicates > Ascidians > Unclassified | place: Key West, Florida...
ATAGATTGGGGGGGGTGCACAGTTTATAGATTGGGGGGTTGCACAGTTTATAGATTGGGGGGTTGCACAGTTTATAGATTGGGGGGTCGTACGGTTTATAGATTGGGGAGTTGTACAGTTGGTGAATTCCTTCAGAAAGAACGAAGCGGTGGCGGGTTACACTCACACAGATTCAGAAATTACAATTGACAGCTGCAACGCGAGGCCCGGGTCGCAGTGGCGCTTGCAAAGGCTGCATGCCAGTTCGCACTTTAATTAAACTCTTCCTCGTTTAAACGCAATTTTGAAAAAAACTATTGTTTCAGGTCATTCCATCCTCGGCTGAACAATCGTCTGAAGCCAACAGTGAATCTGATCCAGTCCAAACGTAAGTTGGGCATGTGTGATGGATGGTTTTATCCACAAAGTGGTTGTTTTTGCTTTTTTCGTTGCCTCAGGCAATGCATTGAAGTCACAGAACTACATTGACTTTTCTCACCGGTCGCGTCTTCCGCGTTTTTTTCACTTCGAAGCAAAACACGTTTTTCATGAATCTGCGCACCCTAGAGGGCGTGGGCGAGTAACAATGTTGATCAAAGTGACATCACAAATGGTTGTCCGCATTCAAGCGGAGGCGCCAGTGAAGAGCTGACATTGTGTTGCTGTGTGGAACTTGGTGCATACAACTATCTGCGTATAGCACAGGCAATATTTATTGAGTATTTCAAAACAGACTTGGACCATGATTGGAAGGTTCTTTTGGTTTGCGTAGAAACGGAGCAGGTGTGTTAGACGTGTTGTAAAGGTGTGCTAGACGTGTTGTAAAGGTGTGTTAGGCGTGTTGTAAAACTGTGTGATCGGATCTGTGTATTATAACTTACGTATACAACATAGAACCGTTAGATTTGCTGCATGTTTTCGAGGAGTCAGTCGACTGTGCCCTGCTTTCATCGTTTTTGCGATGATTCAAACTTCTACATATCTGTGTTCAAGTAATTAGTCGCCACGAAGGTGAATGCTTGAATACAACAGCAAATTTTTAATAAGAAGTCGATTTCACAAAACACTACGCTTCTTCAGTCCTATCATCTACAAGCAATGCTTACGAGTGAAATGTTGAAAAGCTAAAGCAAGAGCACAGAAGTAAATAACCTCAAGACTGAAGCGAATAAATCAAAGCGCATGCTACGGCAAGTATAAACTGGAAAATATGTCCTTCTCATAAAACTAGCTTCAATAAATAAAGCTGTAAAACTGACTGACGCCAATTACAGGGCGACCAAATCACAGATATTAGCAATGTAGCGGTGATCCAGGCATAGAGGGATGTGGATACAGGAAGGTGATCGTGATGTTGACTTCATACTCTAGTGAGGGCCTTCAAATGGTCTACGTTGGGGAGAGAGACACATTAAGTTACATAAAATCGAGATATGGAAAGAAAGGAGATTAAACAAAAGGCAGTTTTTTTAAGACGTTTTAGGAACGCGATTCGGGTCCTTGCCGGGAACCTAACGTTTTCACCAAAAACATCTGCAAACGGGCAAATCAAAATGTCAAAAATATTTATATATTCGTACATATGTGCGTCGCAAATTGACGAAAAAGAAGTGGCAAGAATTTCAATTCTTGGCAAAAACGTTTAAATACGAACAAAGAGGAGGGACATGAATTACTTCACACGAGAGAGATCATGCTTTGAATATTAACTATCTTCACAGGTATCCGAACTGGGTTGTTCTACAAAAGTAACAGTACAAGTGTCATAAATTGGTTCTTTGAACAGAATGCTATGAAACACTATTTTGCAGTTATGACCATACAACAAATTTGTTGTGTATTCCATGGCAACCACAAAGTGTGCAGCGCTTGCAACGCCCTGGCGATCCTTTTGCTTTTGGTCTCGTTCTAAACAAGTGTGCGTGTGACTGGTTCTTTTCATCATTGCATTTGTATTTAAGTTCTTTCTTTGAGTAGAGTTAGCATGTGGGGGGGTGACATAGCCCAAAGCTGTGGGTTATCTTTCTAGTCACAGTTTAGGGGATGTCCCAACTGTCCTAAACATAATGATTTCGACCAATCTGCGCTTTAGCTTCAAGTTGAATTCTTCAAGTTGATTTTAACGACTTGCTCAAGTTGAATTACGGCTTAATACCAGTTTTTCCTCACAAAAACGCTTGGCTGTTTCTTCGATGCCACTTAGCGGTGGATATTTGAGTTGAAGTTGGCCGCTAGGTGACGGCACGCACTCGAGTGTGAAGTTCATTGGATATTTCGCATGTTTTGCATGTAAGGCTCAGCACACACCTTAAGATTCTATGAAACGTTAATGCAGTCGCTGAATACGTTTCATAACTCCCATCATTGTCACTTGGCCGTTTCAGGGTCTGTGACCCAACTGCTCCCGCAGTGACCCATCACCGGCCTCCGCTCCAACATGGCTGTTTATCGGTTTGGGGGCATGAAATCTGCCGTCACCATTATATAGCCTCGGAAGAGGCCATGCTAACCTTTCGTTTTGAATGATTGGGTCATGTCCACAACGCTCGCAAAACCAATCAGTCATAAACTTTACAACCATCAGCAACGAACCGCTTGTCTGATCCACAGCCACTGCAGGACAAAGCACTTCTCTGCGCTGATTGTTTTGCTGTGTGTATTGCCATGGATTGCTGGTATCTGCCTTGAAATCAATGAATCCTTATGTTTACTTGCAGTAGTTTAAATACTTTGTGTGATATGGTGCTTAAGTAATGTGTCGCTACACTGAGGTAAACTTGGCGAGTTACACCTGATGACGTTTGAAACGTAATCTTCGCCAAGTTCAACACGACAAGCTAGTTCAGGAAATACCAAGTGAAAGGAGTCCTTTTTTGGCGAAGGTTATTTTTTTCCTAACTTTGGCCCCCCTCTTCTCCAACTGTGGCTCCCTTCCACTTTCTCCTCCCAAACAGTAGGTCTAGAGCAGCTATGTCCAACCGACCGAAATGCACTGCTGGACCAAAAGTTAAGTCACTCTCTTAATGATGGCCTTGCTTTGAATGTCTTGCGTTGCTCTCAGTAAACTAAAATTTAGCTCAAGCTACTGAAAGCTTTCGAATCCTATCAGAAATGATAACGACATTTTGGCACCTCATAATTGTGATGTCATAGGCGAGTTTGAGGCGGCAGTGGAACCATAAAATAGAAATCAGTTTCGTGCAAATAAAACAAAAAGGCGCAGAAATCAGAAAAACAGAAATACGTTTCGCGTCTCAGTGGAAACCTGCCTGTACGTAGACTTGATAAAGTGGCACAGAGGAACTCTGCATCAAAAACAATAAGTTTAATATAATCAAACTAGGGACAGGTTGTCGTTAGTATTGTCCGTACACAACAACGAAGCTTTCGACAGGGTCGCGGTTTGGGTATAGCTGGTCTAGACCCACACACTGGTGTTGATATAACCATAAGGAATGAGTGGTCATGATTATTGCGCCTATCAAATGAAGGGGCGGGCCCGCAACCAGGGGAGAAAACCGAGCAATTGACCCTCCCTGAAATTATCAAAAACATGTGTAGTTGTTGTTAGGCACAATAACCAGTTGCAGCCAATTCGCTCTCCACCGAAAATAGTGCAACAACAGGTCACAATCATTTCCACCCCCCAAAAAAAAAACCAGCTAGTTGCGAACCTGGAAGAGGGCATGGATCCATACAGGACTATCCATTATGGTTCTGGGTTCATCAAGAGGTTAGGAACCCCTATGCTAGTGTTTCTCCACCTGTGTCAGCCACAGAAGGATTTTGCGGGGTGAAGAAGGCCAGGTATTATTGAAATTGAGTACGTTTGACAAGATGATGAATCTTCAATCGAAAATGTAGATAGTCCTTGAACTAATAACGTCATAGTACGCTGTCTTTCGTCATTATGTGTTAGAAATTATTGCGACATCGAATTTTTCCTGTGGCCTGCCACGTCCTGCACAGTACACAGCTACTGCAGGTATTCTGAGACAGACATGCGACTCTTGCCATGAAGACGAAATCTAGAAGTATGTTCAACTAAGGAGCATCTGCACAAGCCACTTAAGTGGATCGTTGTGTGAACGGTGACTTGACCTGTGAATTATCATGTGTTGAGCTTCGAACATCTTTGCTCGCTGACAACAAATAGGCTCAGCCTTTGCACTGAATGTAGCACACGTTGTGTTATTAAATGTTGTTTTTAGGTGTTTTTATTTCAACTCTGTGCATGGGTGCAGCAGTTGTCGCATTGGAGAAGTTGTGCAGTCGGTGGGCCACGAGAGTTCTAGTGCTTTTAAACAAAAACCAGGGGAGTTGTTTGGGACCGTTGTTATGATCTTTATCAGCATTTGTTGGCGAGGAATTCAAAATAGCATCATTGAGAGCGTCGCCATTGGCTGGCAAAGTATTAGGAAAACACTGGTATAGGGAATGGATCCTATTTAAATAAGAGCTGGTGATACCTTCTCAGTAGGCGAAACATTTACTCTGATAAGATCATAGTTCCAGGCTGTGGAAGCATTCCTTTCGATAGACGGTGGCTGCAGGAATTAGTGCTGGTTCTTCCCTACTTACGCAAAGCGAATCATGAATTCCTGAAGTTCGTCCCACACTTAGTATCGGAATAGATTCACTGCGTCTTGGAAGCGACAACGAAACGATGGACTTCAGTTCTGAAATTACATGTGTGTTGTCTCTTTTGTATGTCGACAACTTCATGGAAGAAAGCGACACTGCCGTATAACGTTTAGTCAGTTCACAATTAATTTTATAAATTGTTAAAAACTGTGCGCAAATATGTGTAGCACTCCCGTGTGCGTGGTCGCATCGTTTTGCGTCAGGTTGTCTCCGAATGCGACGATTGACTGTAGTGCTGCGCTGCTGTTCGGTCAAGCAGCCGGAAAGCAAAGAGCAGGTTTATGCTGGAAAGTGAAGTCGGATTACTTCTCTGCTTTCATTGCAATGTGGAGTGCTGCCAATCGCCGTCAGCTGCCACCGCGTAAACATAGTCATCACAAGCTCATGAAGGAAATGACATTTTAATGACGCCTCTTTACGTCAAAGTTACTTCGACAACTTTAAGCAGTTTTCATTTGCTCTCGTTCCGAATGATTGGTTACTAGACATAACTTGTGATTTTCCTTCGCGGGTGTGTAATGTTAAGTCGCTCTTCGAAATTACACGATTTTTCAGAAACTCATGTTTTTCTTCCGCTGGAGTTGGGTTTGGTTTTTGTCAGATTTCTCGTGAGAAGCGAAGGTTGCGCCAAGCCTCAGCCCGAGCCGCTCAAAAAAGGCCCTTCATCTTCCAAGGTCCGCGTTGTTGTTTTTCGACCGAGCTCTTAGTCGCGCTGGAAAGCATTTCGAGGATGCTTCATTCGAGAACCCTTTGCAAACTGCCATTGTTACGTCACAATCCAATGTTCTTAAAAGGCACGATCGGCATGGCAACGAGCTATTGTCGTTGCCACTCTAGGACAGGCGGACGCTTCGGTTACGAATGAGCGCGCGCTTTTGAATTATTCAGGACGAGATCGATTCTGCGATTTCACGCCTAAGCCCGAGTCACGTGACATCGATGACGCAGGCAGCGCGCGTGCGTTGTGTGCCACGGAATGGCGATGAGAGCGAACTTGATTGGAAAGGTTGTTTGATCAGAGTCGTACACAGCATAGCGGCAATGCTCCCTGAAGGACAATATCATTCCCTTCATCAACGCTCAGGTTGTTGTCCATCACTTGCTTTTTCATAATGACCATCTTGGCTACAACTTGTGCAGCTACAATATGTTTATGGTCTTAACGTTTATTTGTTGAAGTTAAAACGTGGACATTGCACTTCTATTGGTTTTGGAAGAATTGCAGCAATGATTATTTCTGGCGTGACATACAACAACAAGCGTGCTAGCACTTCAATTGTCTTTTATGAAAAAGCCCAAGGATGGTTTAATGAGAAGGTGTGACATATTGATCGTCATTCAAAACCAACTGGATGGGTCGATTGTTGGTGCACAGCTCTTATTTCTATTTTTCCAGGAAATATCTTGCAACAAGCTGCTGACCAATGGCAGTTTATTTTATAGAATTCGATGACAACAAAGGCGGGTGTTTCTGCGTCACGCCTCCATTTTTCATGTTGCCAGTAGTTGACAAATCGATTGTCTGCGTGTTTGTTTTGCTGACTTCAGGAAGTTACCAGACGCAGTTACACATCGTTATTTTCCGTATGTTTCAAAGTGTTATTGCACTGAAAGATGTAAAGCGCGAAATTTTGTGATGAAGATTCCCTAAGTTTTATATTCCAGCGCCAGCCAGGTGTTACGTTATGTTATGTGTGCAGACTTCACTAACTTGGCAGCCATTTCCAAGCAGAAGATGTGGTAGGTCGGCATTCGTGAGCAGCCGAATGAAAGAAGTTCTGCTTGACCGCCGCCCGGCTTTACTGCTGTCGGTCCATTGCAGGAAGTTGGCGCTTTGCGAAATCGCACGTAATTGTGACCTGGTTTGCTCTGCCATTGAAGTGAATTGCTTGCGCGATTGTGACGTCGGAAATGAAGCGCTGGAGCCGCCGCGCCACCTGTCGCTGCATCGCGCTGTCGCTGGTGTGCAAAGCTGCTGTGGATCGCTGCTAGGATGGTCGAGAATATGACAACACAATGCTAAGCTTAAATTCTGGAAGTCAGATGCGATGAACCTTGACCATGTTTTCGATTTTTTTTATTCATAATTTGGTCGCGTGTCTTTGAAACAACCACAGGTGGAGACGAACTTCAGGGAGTAAATGTGATTGTAGCTGGAAGTTGTGTTGGTTTTGTCAAGTTTATCTGTGTTCAACACTAGGACCGTAATCGCATTGGTTGACTCGCTTAACTGTTACGTGATGAAAGAAGCGAATGTTGCTCTCCAGATTTAAACTGTATCCCCGTAGTTCGGTGATGATTGATTCATTTTTCCACAATAAAGGTTTTGTGACGTGCATATCGTGTCTTCATCGCAAACCTTATTACTCCACCGCAACTTTAAAATAATGTGGTGATAGAAGATGCGTCTCTGCACGATAGTACGCAAATACCAGGAAATTATCGCCAACAACCAGTCACTTGTGGGTGGAGTTTTCCGAACGTATCGCCAATTTTCGTCGGTGGTAGTGAACGAAACTACGCCCGTGTTTGAGGCAGATGGTGTTTGTTGAAGGCCATCGACATCTCCCTGCCGTCGTCAACTGCAATGCACAATCTGTATCGCTCAGGTTTGTAACTAGTTCAGAAATGGTCAAAGAGCAAAGGAAGGCAGTGGCTTGAAAGATCGCAGTACTTCCACTGATTTTTTTGCTTTCGACTGCCATGTTTGAAGCAGTATTTTATTTGCTTTGCGAAGCTGATGAGTACGTTGCCTGTTAAGTTCTCCAACGCGTGTGAAAATAATGTGTCTCCGTGACGTCAGAACAGCAGATCGTGTGCAACTTGAAATTAGGTCGTTGTGTGTTGATACGGAGTAGAGTGATTAGTGTGTTAATGATAGTGAAAAAATACCCAGTTCGTCTGAAATTGAGCAGCGATAGTCGGTGATTCTAACAATTAGAAAGTACGTTGTGAAAGTAAATCTCTGAAGTAAACGCTACACAATCGTTCAATGCTGTGTGCGTTTCGCGTCGTGTTTGACAACTGCCTCTTCAACCACTATTTCTAAAAGTAGCTTGTAACTCCACATCCGCAGCTCAATCCGCCCAACCCATTGACCAGCCGTGAGCGGTCGTCCTGTCTCAGCCGGCCAGGACTGTCTGGGTGCGTGTTTAACTTTGCGGAATTAATCGCAACGCTGAAAAAGAAAATATTCGCTAAAAAAAACAAACCGCGGTCGCGCAACTTTTGTTGTTTTAAACGTCACAAAGAGGCTTTGGGCAACATGCTCGCAGGCGTTCGCCGTATAAAGCATGGGACCCTATGGCACTTCGCCGCCACTCTTGTCCGAAGCGACGTTTCCACGTTTGTGACGTAACAGAGAGGGTCATCGAGCGTTTTCTCGTCGATCTGAAATGCGCGGAAATACAGGAAGTTTTTTGATCGGCGTGTGTGTGTGTTTGCGTGACTTGAATGGGCTTGCCGGAGACCTGGAAGAGCGGAGTGAAAGACTGCAAGGTTGGTATACGCGTAGCTGCTGTTTTTATGAATTTATGGATGCCTGGCGCGTCCAGGGGGGGGGATATTTGAAATAACCATCCCAACCAAGCTCATGATTTTATGACTCAAGACATTAGTTTTGTTGCTCTCGAATCAGAGGCATCCATATGTGCTTCTGCAGCCCTCATATACCGGCTTCACTTTGAGTATAAGTAGCCGTTTAAACCCAAGTCCTGATGAATATGTTGAGCTTGTTCCATTCTTTCGTGTTACTGAGTGTTACCTGCTTGACGAATCAAATCGTTTGATATTTGTGAACGCAGAACTCACCCGGGTGTGTGATCATGCAAAACGCGTTCGTCTGCTGGTTGTTTTTCTTGACCAGGAGCGCAACTTATGAAGATGTCAAGGAATTATGTTGTTACGTTTTTGACTCCTACTCTGGGTGTACTGTGACGCAAGTTACTCAACTCAAAGTTATGCCGTTTGTGAAGTTAGATATGTCTTTTTATAATTAGTTTTTGAAACTCACACCTTTGACTACCAAGATATCCATCTGTCCATTGATTGTTCTCACCATAATCCGCAGAGCTTGTACTCAAATAATGCTCGTCGTTTCCTCTGAAGCTATGTGTCTTGTTAACCAAACAACTTGTGCAACGCGACCATCCATCGTATTTTTTCCTTGGAACTGTGACCATGCTAGCTTTTGCGACTACCGAGTTTTTAAATTTAATGGTAAGATTACAGGAGGCCGGGCCACATAACTCAAGAGGCGATTATGTGTCAATGTCTTGTTTTTCGTCCGATCATTAGTCAGCAGTAGGGAATTCTGTCTCCAGGTAATTAAACTATGCTTTCCTGCTTGTTGCCGCCTGTGACTGTTAATATCGGGACGTGTTAATGCCCGGATGTGTGACCATACCAGCAAAACCCTCCGCCAACCCACTACCTGGACAGGAACCACTCTTCTATCGAGTTTATTTTTGCTATAACTGCACTTTCCGCTCTGGAGTCACATGGTTTGTTCTCTTTGTAAAAACGTCTAGTTGTAAAAATTACATTCTTCTCTTTAACGACTAACAGAAGTTTAGGATCAATGTTAAAAGAGTTGACGAGTCTGCGAGTAGGAGGCGCTTATCCTCAGGTCTGTTCATCGACAGTGATGTCATAGAATCGCTTCAGTTGCGTCACTCGCAAGATCACGGTTGCCACACCACGTTTCTGTGCCAACCACTCAAGTTAAATGAAGCTGTTTTGATATTTCGTATAAATGTTGGTGTTGCCTGTCGATAACGTTGTTTCTGCAATTCAGCAATGGCTGAATGGCGTTCATACTCGGCCGAGGTTTTGCTGCACACTTCTTTAAACAGAAACACGAAAAACACAGTTGTAAGCATAAAGTATGAAATGACTGTTTTTGGATATTTTAAAGAAAATTAGAAATGCGAATCTTATCTTCGATGCAGTGGCAAGAAATGTAATAAAAGCGAAAGTCGAGCAAAGTTTTAAATCCTATCGGTCAGTCACTAAGATATTGTCTCCTCATCGGATTAGCTGCGACTTTGAAGATCCGCAATGACTTTAAATCAAGTATCAATAACGAAGTTGTCTGTTGTAGTGTTTTGAAAGAGCATTTTTGAAGCTTTTTGCGCTTGCATGAGTTGCAGAAAATATTTTACCGGAGCACTAAGCGCTTGATTCTTTCGTCACTTGTCATTTGTGCTAATTTCGACAAAAAATGCTGATTTGACCAAGTTTGCATTAGGCCAGGGTTTCTCAAACGGGGCTCTCGGCCCACCTTGGGGTCCACGGAGCAGTTCTCTGGGGGCCACGAGCAGAGGCCTTCACTGGGTAGCTTTGCCGTTATATTGCATTAACCCAAGTGTCACGATATATTAAGTATTCGCCAGTTAAACTTAGAAGGGAGACACGGCGCATGAAAGCTTGAGAGCCACTGTCAAGGCCTTGAATTGAGGTCTCGCTGCAGACTGCTCGTCATCTTTGAGTAAAAGGAAAGCCACGAAGACCCACGTTTGTAGTCGGATTGGGGACTGTAATCGGGGACTTTAGGTAAGGCGCAAGACTTCGCGTAATGTCTGTGCAATGTCGGTTCTTCCACTCATGTCGGTGCTTAGAGGATAGAAATGCTTCTTGCATTGACTGTCGGCGGAGATTGCCCCGTTTCGCATTTCGACTACTCGATCTATTTACCAGACAAGGTGGGGCAGATCAAGAGAGCTCTCAAATCTTGGTGAAGCTGAGGTTGGTTCAAGTTTTACACCAAGTCACTGGAATGTTGCAACCCACGCAATAACTGCTTTGCTCGCACTGGACGTGCTCTTCACGTTTTGATCACTATCTCTCCCAGACCTTCGCCAGATCGATCAGACGCAAATATTAAAGTCGTCGAAATAACGTGCATTCACGTCATAGCTGCTTCTTCTCTTCAGCAAACGTGCAATTTCCAAGCATGAGACATCACCCCCAGCCTTATTTGACGACCAACCACATTCATACCCTGCTTAGCCCACGTTGAAGCAGGATCCCTGTCGTTCTGAGTACTTCGGACGGTCAGTGCTAGTGCTGAGGCTCGGTTATGGGAAAGCCTGTCTTCATTAAACGCAGGACGGTAAGAGGCGACCTCTTTCAAGCAGCGCAATGTCGAAGGGTTTTCAGGAAAATATTTCGCTAGGGCGTGTGGGGGGAATAAACCCCACTGCGCCCATTCCGCCTGCGCCATATTCAGTGCATTGGTACAAGGCAACAAGAATGCCGCCAGCCTTTATGTCGGATGTGTTGTGTGGTTGGCAGGTCTCGTTGTACACGGTTTGTGCTGGACGGGAATCAACAACTGCTTATTGTTGCTTTGCTGCGCTTCTGCAGAGTATTGATGCGATGCGGTTTGAACGCAATCAATTCTGATGGAACAAGGCCACAAATGCGCCCAGTCTGCTACAGAAGTCACGGGAACTTCGATGCCACATGTGGAAGATAAACACCGAAGTGCGTTGAGACTGTTCCGCCTTCCGAACTGAACGCTTTCACGTATCGCTGAAATCAGTAGCGCAGCCAGCCCGAAAGTGTTGGGGGTCGAATATTTTGACTTCAAGCAACCAACAGTATTTTGTTTGGGGCATCGCCTCTCAAAGAAAGAGCTTCTTGGAAATACATGTTCGAATCAGACCCAGTCCCACTTCGTCAGGTACTGACGTCACGTGGCATCGTTTCGTCACTGTGTTTTATTATCTTTGTAGTCGGACTGTGTTTATAAATAAAACTGAAGCGATGATAGTTGTGCGAACACCTCGTCACTGTCATGTCATAGCAGAGGACAATCGTCTGCGTGTTCCCCTGAAATCAAATCTTGTTCTTATTCTTGGTATATTTCCTAGCGCCGAGCATCGGCCACTTGTGATCAAATGTCCGGTAGTTGCTAACCATTCCTCCCCCAAAACCAGCGAACGAAACATTATGTTTACAGCACGACCGAGACCACGGGTAACCTCAGCAGTCACAATGCGAGATCTGGTGTGCAGCGGCTTTTTATTTTCGTAAGCTTCGTGACTCGCCTGAGAGATAACGATGCCCAATCGCATCGGGACTGGTCAAAATATACATTTCTTAGAAGTTAGTGTTTTTACCTCACGTCCACCAAATTGCCGTTAAAGTTGATTATTGTTATTTGACCGTGTCTTACGCTTAGTAAAATAATTTGTTCTTTCAAAAATTGTAAAATGTTAAATTTAGATGAACACTATGATTAATGAAGGGGCAACCTTTTCATTGCCGTGCTCTGTTTAAAGGTGTTGAAGTTGCAGGTTTAAAAGTGTAACATGAAATTCTTGCATTTGTGTTTTTTGCTAAGTACAATTTCTAACTATGTTAGTACAGTAATGCTTCTAGCCTTCGGCACACCCCTGGTTATGGTTAAGACGACTACCTTCAAATTGGGCCTTGTCATTAATGAGAATTGGATAAATTTATTCATGGCCGATGTCATAGTCAAGGCCCGGTGTTCAGCAGTGAGCCGAGCAAATTGGCCCAGTGCCTCAGCAGCCCTGCTCCATCCCCCCCACCGTGAACAGCGCGCACGTTATTTAAAAGACGCTTGGTAAACGTTTACATGTTCCGCTTCGCTGCTCATCCTCAAAGAAAATGTACAATTTTCGCCGTCCAGTCGTTGCTGTGGCAACCTGCTCGAGGCAACGACAAGCCACTTGTCAAGTGTTCGACTGCTGCCATTCGAATAACCTTCATCAAAGGTTCGAAGCTACAGACTGATTTAGAAAAGCAAATGCACACCTCCATGTCATAGCGGTTGGGGACAGGTGACGCGCAGACTTCTCCCAGCCACGCAGGCGACTTCCAGCAGAACTTTTGTTTTGCAAGAGTTTGGTTCAGCCTTTATTTCTTCAAACAGTTCCAGACGCTTGCAGCGGTCCGCAGATGCAGCGCTGCGCACAGTCAGCTTCGACGATTGCAACTTGCCAGTCGATCACTGCCACAACTCCTGTGCGTTGCGTGGAAGGCGTGGTCCGACGGCCTTGTTGGATAACACTGAGCTGGTGTTGCTGAATGCCTGAGCGGGGGCAGAAGAATTAGCGCTGCCCGGGCGCAGCACTCAGGCTGCAAGCAGCTTCGTGTGCAGAACAGCAGAAACGACCAAATCAATGCTGTGTTCCTTTAAACTCACTTTCAGATGAGATGCACTCTGTTTTGAATGCGCTGTGAGCGAATTACTCTTCGCGACACTGTCTTTGCGCCTCAGCTTTTTCTGATATTTTAAGACCACTTTGAATTCAAGCGAAGGAGCAATGTGTGTGAATGAAAGCGAATACTTGGCATCCGTGATACTGTGCATGCTGTGCGGCAACACCACATGAACTGATGCGAAAAAATGCGCCCACAATGTGGAATTAAAACATTTTATTTGAAAAACCCGAAGTTTTTCAACCAACAAGCGACAAAATAGCGATTGTCAGAAAACCTTTGCTCGGCGATAAAGAAGTTAGTGATAATGTGAGTGTTAAGAGTCAGCCGTTAACTGCTTAGACAGTTCGTTAAAAACTCTTTCTTGGCCCGATTCATGAACTATGCCCGGAAGGAAGAGGTTCTCGGGCGGTGCACTGGTTGCGTCGTCTTCCTTCGTGTGTTGACAGTGAAGCTTGGTTGATGTTCGAAATATGTGGTCTGGTCGCTCCTGCCTCCCGTGTAATGGTCTGCGATGACAGCTGTCTGTGTCAATGAAACGCTTGTACGTTTTGTGTCTTGATGGAGGATTGCCCATATTTGGCGAAAAGTGTGATGTATCAGGCACTGAGGCGTGACGGCAGGGCGCCATGGGAGGTTACACTTCCGCATCTTGCCGATTGAATGATGCGTTTGAGTAGCGCTACGGCAAGAAGCCATGCGAATTGAGTTGCTGTGGAAGAAATTCTGGTGCTTACCTCTTCAAACAGTCCCATTTTAGCACAAACCCATAGCGCTCCGGGCGTCAGCTTTGCTTGACCTTGTAGGCACGTTCTTAAAAAGATCATTACTTCGTGCATTCAAACCTAAGTTTGTTTTGCGTGCATGTGCAAAAGTTCATTAGCTTTGTAGTCGCTTCTGCCCCGGAGACGCGTTGCTCAGGCGCGCATATTCCTCGCATAAACAATTCTACCAGCAATGAAGTGACTCAACTCAGGAGCACTGCGCGCGACAACCAGTCAATGATTGCAGGCAGTCTGGGATCGGAACGATGTGTTGCTGAATTTCACTTTTGCTCGCATTCGATCAGTTCGTCGCCGGCGGCAGTGGCTGAGTTCTCAATCAGGCTTAACGTCCAAATAATAGGAACACTGAGTTTTTAAGGAAAATCCGGCTGTGCTGGCGGATTGAGAGTTGCCAATAACAGTTGCTTCATGTCTCATGGAAGAAAGATGGACGTCGTAAAGTTGGCTTGGCCGAGTGTAAACGACCAATTGCCAAAAGGTAGCTTTGTGGGCCACATCCTATATTAGAACACCCTCCCCTGTGGCCCACTCCTTATCTGCAACTTGACTGTGAAGGACAGGCCATTAACAGATCGTTTTGGAGATTTGCACAAGTCTGTAATCACGAAGTTCAAACAAGTCATTATCCGTATCGTGTGGTGTCGTTTTCTTAAAAAGTGGCTCTGGTCAATTCGAGTCATCTAAAACACGACCAGAGACACAACATCACTGGATAGTTTGTAACTAAGTGTGGAAGGGAGGGTGCAAGCGTAGTTTTGAGTAAGCCCTTGTTGAGTCCCCGTAGTAGACTGGTTTTTTTTTTGAAGTGCAAATATGGAGCTGCGTTTGAGCAGAAGTTTAAAACCAAGTGGGATATTGGGAAATGATAAGCGCTGAGCTGCCACGCCACATCGCTTCGTATGGGCTGCGGTTGACTGCTCCAAGTGTTCTTCACTTTTTCCATTACTTGTTAAATGCTGCGAACAAATCTCAACAAGATTCCAAAGCTTTGCAGACAATACTACGATTTTACCTGATTTCTGAAAATATTTTATATCTGACTGCTGAAAGTGAAAATACCAACGGTTCGTCGCCTTGAACTAAGCAACGTTAACTCCTCTGCAGTTTTGGCCTATAAACTACTCGGCATCACACATAATCTGGCATGGGCAAAAGGAGACCGATAAGTAATAACGCAAATCTTTTGAAAAGTCCTGTTAACTGAAAACAGGGTTTTCCAATCTGAGGTGCGAGATAGTATTTGAAAGGCCGTTAATTTTTTTTCATCACCGTCGCCTTTATTCTAAACTTGCCGCGACCCCCGTTGAGATACACTGCTTTAAATTACGAGACTCTGAAATGCGTGAGGCATTGTTTAAAATTTATTAGGTGAGTCTGGGGCTTCACAATGTAAGGAAACCTCTGGCTTAAAGTGTAAACCAAATAGTTCTGTCGTGAAGATCGAACTCTGGACTGTTCTGTGCAACCAAGTCAGTTAATATATACTGTTCAAGTGCTTTGCTTCCTGTGCCCCCAAGGTATTGAAATAGGTGATGTGCCTGCTCACCAGAAGGCTGCTGAGACGGCAAAAACGAAGCATTGTTTTTTTCGTAGGATATCAGTAATGCTCGTTTTAGGTTTAGCAGTGTCCAAAACTGATGTTGCAAAGTTTAAAAACATTTATCTGAAAACCTGGACGAGAGGAAAAAAGAATCAGGTTTGTAAATCAGAGCGACAGCCATGGCATAGGGCACACAAACTTACGCATAGAAAAAACTTATAGCCAATTGTGGAAATCAGTTGTGACTTGAGTTCTTCTTGATATTGACTGTTCCCAATGTGAATATACTTTTCTGCAAAAGATGATGTTCATCTATCAAACGCCGGGGCAATTTATTGCGGTGAATGCGTCGTTCTTTTCACTGCCTCTGGCTCGATTTCCGGAAAGTGCGCATTTCGTGAATGGACTCAAACGTCCAGGCGCTTCGCTTCTGCTACAGTGCTGCTTTTATCATTGCTTGCTTGTCGACCATCTGCTCGCGTTGTTCAACGCCTAACATATGCCAGTTGTGTGGATGGTGGTTTGCACATGCCTGTTCTTTTGACCTCTGCAGTTGTAGTGATGGCAGATGGTCGCCGTAAACCTTTTTGAGTCGTCAGATTATGTTGCATACCAAAATGTTGAGGGCTGTGACATCCACTGTAGGCTATTAAAAATGCCAAAATGTCCGGAATAGCTTCAGATTTTTGGCATTGAGGTGAGATTTTTCTTACATTTTTGAAAGGCATCATCATGACGTCGGATTGCTCCGGTGAGTGCCTTGCGGGAGGTGCCGCTCGACGAAAATCGAAAGCAATTTTAGAGCGGTTGCATCAAACACAACTGGCATTCCAAGAACGCGTCAAACCGGCTCATAAGAATGCCTGTTTATGATGTCACAAACTGACTTGTTAAGCAGTCATTTCCCGCGCGACATGTTGCCGCCATTTTGATCACGTGATCTGTTGACGTCAATGCCCGCAGGGAGAGAAAGCTAGACCGCCTGTGGTGCGAATTAACTTGGTCGGTCGTTCGTGGCGTGCACTATTTTCATTTCTCGTAACTGCAGTCTGAATTCATGAACGCATGCGACGTGGGCGACACGTTTACATTATTCGTAAAATTCAATGCACACAGTTTTTTCCGGTAGATGTCTTGATAGCTTCTGTTCAACTGACAACTAACATAACCCTAAACCTAACGTGTTTGGCCTTGTGTGGTTGTGAATCTGATCATGTCAAAGTAAGAAAGTAAAGTTTGCGTTGAAATGAAGGCGCAGCGCTTGTGCAGCAAAACCCTGTATGACTGTTGCTACTCTTCACAGTTGCAGACCTACGAATGGAATTGGCGCGCCCAGCCTTAATTGTTCCAATTCAGTGGTTGCTCTTTTGTAATTGTTCGTTTGAGAGTGAAGGGTTCTTTGAAAGACCGTTAAGTGTGTTCAACCAAGCCGTTCGCTCAATCCTTAACAAACGAGCATTGTTGTTACAAGCACCATTAAGCTTTAACTTAACGTTAAAAAAGAATTAGTTGCAAGAAGACGCGCTGAATGCTTGTAGCATTCTTCAAGCAGTGATGCAAGAGCTGGCGAAATCTCTTTGTTCGCCACTACAAGAATGAAAACGGTCTTTCGTGAAGAACGTGGTTTCCTGCTTGCCTGAGCACTCGACGGAGGTCGCGATAAAAGCGAGGCTCGCGCTCGATAAAGGCAGCCTGTGCAGATCGATGCCAGTGCTGAATTATTGATGTCAGGGTTGCTGTGTGTTCTATCGAACGACTGGTTGAAGCGCCGCGCTGACTGAACGTCGGTTCTTGCGGTGGAAGGATATTGCCGCTGTTGTCTAGGGTTGATATCAGGTGCGTTGCGGTAGAAAACGAGAGTTGTTTAAAACAGTGCAAGGGATAACTGATCGTACGCAAGCCTGTATACCCGTGTTGCTATAAACTAAGCTGAAGAAGCCTGTACTGCTGGCAGCCTGCCCTGTGAAACTTACTGAATGATGATTCAGTGAATCATTGGTTAGATACTTCAAGTTCTTATTGCGGTTTGCACACATAATGTAGAAGTCAAAGCATCGTAGCTATTTAAGCTTAAATAGTCGCAGTAAATAAAAAAATTGCTTTCTTGCTGTACTTGCAGAACGTGTGTCATTTCCAAGCAAGATGGTTGGTTTGGACTTGTGCCCTGCGTATTGTGGTTGACGTGTGTAGGTTACAATACCTCTTGCTCAAAATAAAACGAAATGAAAAGGTTGACTCAACTAAGGATTACTAGGATTCCTAGCTTCCTAGTAGGAAGCATCATTAACGATTTGTATAAAAGCTTTGTAGCTTTTGTTGCATGCATTACGAGACCACTAAGTATTATTGAGAGCAAGTGAAGCCAGCAAATATAGATTTCGATCATCATAAGTCTGCAGCTGCTCACTGTATTATTTGTATGATTTGAAAACCAGAGCAGTGTTAGTTTCCAGCTGTATTACCATTATATGGAGATGGAGCAGACTTCAAAATTACCATTGGCTTATGTATGTGCAAAATTGCCATGCCCTGCAGCATGCATTGTAGTTACCAGGCCGATAAAGTATGTTCTTCATCCACTTTTCAGTCTCTTCCCATACTTAGATGTGCTTCGTTTTTGCAATAACCACTTGTATTACTACCATTAATTGGCTATAATACTGCTAGCCTGAGCTACAGACACATTCCTTGCTTCTGTTTTTCATAAATTTTTGTTGGTAATAGTTACTGAAATGTGTTGAGTACCTGGAAGTGTTGACACTGCACTAATTGAATGGGTTTCCACAGTGATATAGGATGCACACGTAATGGCTTATTAGCATGGCTACCTAAATGCAAATTTAGGTTGATGGTCAACATTCCTTTCTGTGAAGAGCTAGAAATTTTGTGGTGAAAAAACATACAACCAGCAATATGCTTGTACAGAATCCTAAAAGGAAGTTCTGTCCGTATTTCCTTTACCACGAGTTGCATGATGGATGTATAGCATGTGTATGAACGCAGGTTTCCTGTATTGTGCAGGGTTGGTGAACAGAACGAGCAAAAACCATTGAAAGATGTATCACAGACTGGTAAGTAAAAGGCGTTACTTAATGTTGGTTATATGCATTTTGTGCCCATCCTGTGGGAAGTGTGAATTACCAATGTATATACCAGTAAGAAGTGGCTTGTTTACATTAAACTTGCACAAAGTATCTGATAAGGTAGAACAAAGTTTAATCTGACAAAAGAAGTTTTAACTGTTTTCATAATTTGTAGTCAAAACATGATTTAGATTTACTGAGGCTGTTGTGTGGAGATCTTTTCCTCAGTACTAAGTTACAGGTGAAGTGACATTGCAATGTCAGCAGAAATATAGAGTCAATAAAACCTGGTCCCGTCAAAAGCACATTAATATTTGAAATGTTGCAAAGAACAAATGAAACATTTCAAAAGCTCTGTGTTTGCCCCATTTGACAATTGCATCGAATGTCAAATGTTACAGATGAAGTATATAGTTGTTTGCCTGTAACATTTACAGGTAAATAAAGTAGTTGATTTTTTGTCAGCATGTCCTTAATTCCTACTTCATGGCAAAATACTCTTAGGTCAACATGTACAAGTTTTTGTTCACTTAAAATTGTTATGTATATGAGTATGTCTTAACATTTCTGTAATATATGTTATTCAACTGAAATGTAATGAGATTATTTTGTTCATGTTTGTCATGGTCTCTTTTCATTTACTATTTTTAATTTTGGTACACGAAAAGCGGAAGTGCTAAATAGCCTTATAATAAATACTACGGCCAAAGCAAACGATACAACTGACATCTTGCAAACGTTTCGATAGCAACTGTTATCATCTATGCACTGAAGATGATAACAGTTGTTATCGAAACGTTTGCAAGATGTCAGTTGTATCGTTTGCTTTGGCCGTAGTATTTATTATATTTTTAATTTGTGGTGTATATTGCTTGCTTATTCAATTTTTTGTTTGCATCTGATGTTTTGTGCTTCATGAACCTTTGAGGTATTGCTTTGATCTTGGAAGTTACTTCATGGATGACATTTTTTGTTCATTATATTTGCTTTGGCTAGTGCATGGTGTCTAGGAAGTTTCAAGTGAAGTGGACTATCAATATATCACGATGCTGTAGCTCCATCATAGGATATGCACTGCAGAAGTCAAGATAGTTTGTTTCTACCTTTTTCATAAATTCTTTTGCACACAAATACGCTGGGTAGGCATGAACCTAACCTTGCCAACATCATAGGTCACTTTTCATTTGCAAGTGACCAGCTCCTTTCAATGTTTTATGTAAAATCATATTGCTCAAGTATCCAAGAGCAGCATCGTGGTTATTTACATACTTTTCATGAGCTTTCAAATAATCGCTCACACCAGCAAAAATGAACAAATCAGAACACAGCAGCTATGACAACAAGTGTAGAAGCAATTGAAAAACCAAACATGTTTGCAAAAAGTTGATCCAGCGAAATTTATACTCCAAGGTGGGTTGGCAACAGGCATTCAGAAGTAATATAGATGTGCAAGTGGCAGGCAGTCATACTGGCAAGCAGTCTGGATATGATCCATCGGCAAAATGCTGGCAGCATTCTCTTTGACCACTTATAGCCCAGGAAGTAAATTTATTTAATATCACACAAAGACCATTTTCATGTAAAGATAACCACAAGTGTTTCTTTTGTAGCTCCAAGCTCGGTAGTAGTTGCGGTATTTGATGCGATCATATACAATCAGCTGTTTGCCTGTTTGTACAATAAACATATGTGCTGATGTGGGTAAATATTTGTTTAAGAGATGTGTGTGTTATAGACCAGGTGTTTTCAGTTTTTAATTGTTCAGAAAATCTGCAGTGATTAGCTGAATGAAATGAATTGCTTTTCTTCTAGATTTGTCAGATGACACTGCACTGGCCCAAAAGATGCAAGATGTAGAGAAAGAACCAGTAAGTACTTTGTCAACTGCTTACAACTTATAGCCTCAGTCTGGAATGTCCAGGAACAGTAGCAGGTTAAGCATTTTGCTTGTGGAAAATGGTTATACCCTTTATCAAAGAGGATCTAAAAAACAGTTCCTAAAACATTTGCATTAATGGGTTGAACTGATGTAATAAAATTAAATACAGACGTTTGTCGTCAATGCTTGCAAGATTTCTGTGCACAATCTCCTATCATTTAAAAGTGTTGCGTTTTGTAAGACATAATGCTACCCTTTGTAAATTCAGAAAATAGAATTCGAGCAAGTTTTTGAACAATGTGATTGCTGTATAGTTGACATGAGCACTTTTACATTTCCACACAGTATTGAAAAAGCATTGAACTGTGAAATCGGTTTTCAAGACCTTAAAAGTATTGAATTTTGCCAAAATGTACACAAAGTATTGAAAAATTCTGGAAATTCCAAATTCGGCCGTTTTTTTTAATTCAAATTTTGTTCTTTACTGCTGATGACAGTTTTGCAAATGTCCTTTGCATTATGTTCCATGAATAAAATTTTGGAAAATGAAGATATCTGATGGTATTAACAGTTTTTTTTAAGGAAAATGTTAGGTACCCGATATGGATCTGTAGGGACCCAATTTTCTAATATTTTAGGAACCCGATGATAATTTCCTCTAATTCTTGGGACCCGATTTGAAATTCTAGGGATCCCAATCGGGTCCCTAAAACGCCTTAAAAAACCCTGGTATTAATGTTCTTCAATTTAGCATTGAAAAAGTATGGAAAATGATTTTTGAAAATGTTTGGGAACCCTTATACTTGCTGCTGCAAACCAATGTGTCATTTTTACTGATACATCATTTACAAAGTTTTCTTTTTCTAGTGAAGATGCACATTAGAATATGAAAACCGTATACCAAACAATGCAAATATTGTTTTGTAGGTGATTAAGCCCATGTCAAAACAATGCAAAAAAAACTGGCAATCGTGTATTAACCATACCAAATCAGTGATTGCCAACAGTGTTGGCCAAAGGATGCATCATACTAAACAACTGGTTTAAGCACAGTAGTCTGCCTATATTTTAGAATCATCTCTTAGGAAGGCATTTTCAACACTTCGTGTTGAATTTGTGGACTTCACTCATTTTATGGTAATGTGTGAAAACGCCTAATTAGTAACATGTTAAAGCAGTATTCAGTGGTGGTGAGCTCTAATTTTATCGGTGTGAGATATTCAAGACTTGAACAATAGCATCACTAAAATCATTTCTGTATCTAAACATTCTACTTATTATATTCATTTTTGTTAAAATGAATGATTGGATGTACCACCAGATCTTCTAATGTCCAAGTTTTGCTTTGAGCTGGTTTTATTTTGAGATTTATTCAAGGTTCTGATTTGAAGCCAACATAAATGTGCAAGTCATTGACTGATTGAATGTGCTACATGCCTTTCATCTGAAGTTGTCGTTATTTATTCCATTCATAGTGATAAATATTTATATATGACTGCAGTCAATGTTTGCTATATAATTGATTCCATTTCAGCACGCATGTAAATGATCTACATTTGCTATATCCCAGTGCAAGCTATAATTTTGAGGTGCTTAGTGGTGTGACGGTTGTGTCAGTTTCATATTCAAGCATATTTGTCCTGCAAATAAAAATTGACACTGAGGGCAAATCATGCAGTGTTATTGATTGACTCCACTGTTGCTATTTGTTTTTCAGCTTACACGTGAAGAAGTGTACATTATCATCATAGTCGTTGTTGTGGTGGTGATTGTATTGGTCATTACAATATCTACCGTTTGTTACTGCATGAAGTCGATTGAGCGAAGAAACAAGCTACTTGGGGCTTCGTCGGTCCAGTCTGATGACGATTATCAGGTTTGTCTTCGCTGCGAAATGTGAAATGTTCGCTGTCAAGAACAGTCTTTATTTTCACTCAGTGATTTTTTTCGGCCAAAAGTTCTAGCATTACAGTGCGACCAAATGATCAAATCCTCTGACATGCTAGTTTTGACCACCGTTGTTTGAAAGTAGAAGCATTTGCTGCTGGTGAATTGGTCACTCTGAGTCTTGCCATGTATTTTACTCTGAAAAGTTGGTTTTAGATTGGTATCTTCATAAAGAACAAACTCAAACGACGATGCCGTTTTTCTTGCGTCTGTAGCCTCAAATAAACTGATGGTCGTCTCGAAGGGAACATTTTGGTCCTGTGTTGGGATGTTTAAATTGTTGAAGGCCTTCAATACACTTGCACGGGTACAGGTTTTAAAGAACAGCTGATTATGTAATTGACTAACAGCGTCATTGCTTTAATTGGATGTTGAAAAAACGTCATGCAACCTGCGGGCCAGGTCTTGTACAAGTGCTGTAGTTCCACATACCTTCTAAACGGCACAGACTGTAGTCACTGTTACATGACGAAGACATCCGTTTTAAACCCTTTTTCTGCCAGAACTGTTCTTCATTTGATAAATGAAAAGTTTTTAGCGTTTTTTTCTAGCGTCAGGAAAAGTTGGAATGTATCTCAAGCTTCATTTGCAAAGTTGTAGATAAAAGCCTAACGTTTGCCAAATGTGCAATGTAGTTTGAATGTCCACACTTCATTGTGACGTTCTCACTTCTTATCGCTGGGATTGATACTGAGTCGCATCTCGCGTGAATGTTGATGGTGGTGGGGGGGG
>Ga0210059_1004372_pt1 | contig 22781 bp, 10 predicted proteins | sample Ectturendosymbi2_FD_188042 | JGI IMG/M metagenome (GOLD analysis project Ga0210059, IMG submission 188042) | Ecteinascidia turbinata endosymbiont from Florida, USA - Sample 2 (SPAdes) (version 2) | ecosystem: Host-associated > Tunicates > Ascidians > Unclassified | place: Key West, Florida...
CTTCCATGAAAGAAGACTTGCTGGAAGCAATACTATTTCTTCGAACAAATGGCTTCTGAGCTTTGCGAGCATGATGAATGTCAGTAAATAGTGTAAATAAACGTGTTTTTTCATTAATTACGCTGCGTGCATTACAAAATTCATTGACAAGGTTGTGTTCTAATTAAAATGTGCAGAAATGAAAATTAAAAAACTTCAAATATGACATAGCGGTACATGTGTAAAATTTAGTGCACTCAAGTTAATCCTAATGGAGCCGGAGCCGGAGCTGGAGCCATTGGAATACAACAGCTCCGGAGCCGGAGCTGGAGCTACATTTTGATAGGAATGTGCTCCGGAGCTGGAGCAGCTTCATATTTGGGCCTGCTCCGAAGCCCTGGAAAAAACTCTCCAAGAGTCAACTTCTGTTCAGTCAAGAACATGACAAGTTCGTCTTTCGAATGCAATGGCCTTTCTACTCGTATGCTGAAGCCACCTGATTTCTGCATACGTTAGCAAGCTTGTATAAATTGAATCATGGTCTTTCCAAACGTTAGAAACAAACGGGTGGTGCGAGCATTAAAATTAATATCTTTGACAACCTTGCGAAGAAAAATATCGAGTTAAGGTGACATTTGTTTGGCTGTAATCGTCTCTTTGTGGATCATGCAATGAGTAAAAGTGACTTGTTCATTTGCACGTTCTTGCACTTTTGTAACAAATTCAGCACGTTTGCCCAGCATTGCCACTACGCCATCTAAGACTCCAACGCAGTTTTCCCATTGCAAATCTGCAGTTGTAAAACCTTCATTGACTTTTAACAAATATACCTTCGCCTCTAGCGTGACTTTGCAAAGGGTGACAGAAAAACAAATCTTCTTCAAAGTTTTTTTCATGACCGTACTGCATTCATATCAGCAGCTGTGCCATGTTTGATATATTTGTCGTTTCGTAGAGATAAATTGCAAACTTTTGACTTTTCTCAAACTGAATGCTTAGCTGCTGCAAATGATCATCACTAATTTCAGTAATTCTTCTTCAGACGGTGTCATTAGATAAAGGAATTTTGCGAATGTCATCACCAGACTTTGTACGTGTACTATTTCTGACATTTTAACAACTGCAGGTAAAACGAGATCTTCAATAGGCGAGAAAGGTTTGGTGCATTTTGCTGTCACATACTTGCTTTATAAGACCCGAGACAATATCTTTAATTCACAGTGAAATGTTTCTCTGTAAAGTGCTTATGCTTGGTTGAAGATTTCAGAAGTCTTTCTAAATATTCTAGTGGTTTGTTGGAATAATCCGCATGGTTGGTACTAAAATTCGTTTTCAATTTGGAAGGTTTCATATTTACCGCAGCCAAAGTTTCATTACAAATTAAGCAAAGAGGTTTCTCCACTCCATCATTACCATTACAAGTAAACACATATTGCAAAAATGTTTTATCACATTTTTGATTTTTTTTTCTGCGAGCATTCAATATTTCCACAGGAGTCTACACCTAGCCACTGAACCATGGTATCAACATTTACTGCTGTAGACTGTAATCTAAAACTAAAAGGAGATAGCCTACGCCTAGACATGTAAAACAAGTGATCCCTCGTGTTCGAACGAATGCAACAAAGTCAATATCGGTCAGTACGTTACAACAACAACTAGCGTGGTTGATTATTATCAATTGATGGATCAGGCAGACATTCCAGTAAACACCTGACAGCATCAAATGCCGAGTTGCCTCTAAAAATCCCGTAGCAATGATTTTACTATGCGCCTATTTTTAATTTTCTTGTGAAGTTTGCCAAAACATTTATATCTGACTTATCACAATAACTTGGTCCACAACCTCAAAATTACATTTGGCCACCCCAAATTCGTTGGCGACCTATGGTTTGAGAAGCCCAAGTGTAAGAACTCTGCTGAAATGAGTTGAGCGCTCTCTGCGATAGATTTTTCTGAAACAATCTAATAATTTCCGTGTTTTCAGAAAATGTGCGAAGATCCTCCGCAGTAATAGGTTAAAAAACGTTTGATTTTATAATTTCTCCTGATATTTTCTTATAGAGACTCATGAAACCAATCGTGTATGCCTTAAAAAGTTTTTCAGGAAACCTCAGTTTGGTCGCAGCTTTGCAAAGGGAACATTATTCTCAAACTTCCCTATAACAACACAAGTCCGGGAATGTGCTGCTTAAAATTCAGTTCGCAATAAATCGTTCGCCATTTCCTTTCCTGTGAAACTGCAAATGAAGTTACAATTAAAATTGTTTAATCCAACTGTGTGTATATGTTGAAATTATTGTTTGGTATGTGATGTAATTAGGTTTTATGGATTTTTGTGTGATATTTCATTACATTTCCTGATCATCTCTCCTTTGCTTTTGGTTATTTTCCATTAGATCAAGTGATTTTTGTAACTGAGCTGTTGTAAGATTCGTCAGCGAGTTGAATCATCTTATAAACCTTTATAAATTCCTTTCCCAAATTACACAGAGATTACGAATAAGGATGTTAATTCTTTGCGTTGCAGATTCGAATCTTACGAATTATACCAGAAAATTGTTTTTCCTCTGATGATAATCGGACCTTCGATTGCTGTCATCATCTTTTCGATTTTGATCAGTTTAAAAGTAACTTCTGCAACAAACTTTTCTTCTGCGATTAGCTTGCGAAGGAGAAGAGACCGCCAAGCAGTCCTGCAGCTCACGTTGATTGTTGCATCCTTTCTGATTGGTTACATTCCTTACATCGGTAAGTACTGCATAGTTTTTGAACTGATATTCCGACTGTGCGGTTGTTGAGTGGAAGTTGAAATCGGAGGTTTAGGCAAATTCAAGATGTCCAAGACCAGAACCAAAAACGAACACACTTTACTGATTCTACTGTCAAGTCGCAGACCAACTACACAATCGTGATATGGAGACCACCTGGACCAAACGTACATATTCGTGGCCGTCGCTAAGGTCACATCAGATCACGTGAAGTCGGGAATAAATACAGAATGATTTCATTTGCCGATAAAAACATTAATTTATAAACCTTCATTTTACACAAACAGCTTCTCTGAAATGATATCGCACCCATTCGTCAAAAGACGCTTTGTGCGAAATGAAAATTTATACTTGCGAGATAGTTATCGAACACACTTAAAACCATATCTATGCCTTATTCCAGTACATTAATTATCCACAAGCATTTGAAATTTATTTTGTACAGAATATTCCATCGTTTGTAATTCATTGTGTTTGCGTTTCCTTTGTTTTTCTACGCATTTTGGTATTAATGGTTAACTAGACCGAAAGAAAAATAAAAAAAAAATAATAGCAAAGTTTTTGAAAGGAATTGTGGAAATAACGTCTCTTCGTCTTTTCTGCACGCGATCACTTGTTTTCCATCAAATACATCATTTCGCAACTCCTGATCTGTGCTCGTGTAGTAGTTCAATAATACTCATACTTGCTTGCGGTTCTCACGTAAACAAAACGTTTGAGATGCCCTAGCTGCAGAATTTTTTGTTGCCCGGAATCGGAGCCTTAAATTCAGTTTCCGGGTCCAGAGCACTGCTTTACATTATGTTCCATTAAACGTTCAGCATACATATTTCGCTTGTATGCTGCACAAAAGGCTGAAAAATTTTCAGGCTCTGCCTCAAGACCATAAGCCTAATAACCTTTACAACGCATACTGTGTTCTGTGGAAAATGTTTTCGTCATCAAAGTTGCTTCGGCGCAGTTGTTTTGTAGATCACAAAATTATAGCGACAACAAAAAAATTGTAAAGATATTTTAGATAATGTTTAAAAATTAAAAAGAAGCAGACGGGTTTGCATTCAACATTTTTCACAAAACGAGGAAATTTCAACGCAAAAACCTCATTTTTAAAATCGCGTCTGTCCTTCAGCAACAGAGAATGTATTGCATCTTCCGGTGTTTTCAGTTTTAGTGCTGGTGCCCGCAAAACGGGAGTGCTAGAGCAACTCTTGCACCTAAAGATAATATTTTGTAAACATTTTGAAAGGTAAGTTTTACGCAATGCAGGGTTTATTAATTAACAACATAAATTAATCAAATTTCCCAATATCCTTAAAGAACAAAAGACTTGTGCCACCAAGATTGTGCTTGTGAAACACTTGGTTTGATTCGTTTTTCGTTAACCTTTTTGAAAACTTTAATTCTCATAACTTTCATTTTAGCTTATGACCTTTGGGGTATGAAAACTTTACCTTTCACCATCTACCATCAACAACTGGACTACTGGTTTGCCAATGCACAATATTACTGCACACGACTTTCCGAATGCCTCAACCCGATTTTCTACAACTTGGGCTCCGCAAGGATGCGAAATGCTACAATTGAACATCTGAGGCAAACTTTCTCTTATCGGAGGAGGAGCTCGACGATGACCACGATATCTCTTCGCACAACACGAGAAGCGCGCAAATAATCTTATTTTGCAATGACATTTGCAGGACGGTTTTTGACTAATGCTACATTTGTTTGTCATTTAATCAGTTTTTTTAAAGGTAAATGTTAGGTACCCGGTACACACCTGTAGGGACCCGATTTTCTATGATTCCAGGGACCCGATGTTATTTTTCTCGGATTCTAGGGACTCGATTGTCAATTCTAGGAATCCGAATCGGGTCCCTAAAACACATTAAAAAAAACCTGCACTTGAAAGCATGCTTCACATGTATGTGCATACAGTATGTTGTGAAGCAGTTTATTTTTTGCGACGTTCGACATTTTGCTCCCATGTTTCACTTCGAATCAACGACGTGTACTTCAGTTCAAGTTTATGCCATAACAATGCAGTTAAACGCTTTGTTTGCATTACCTGGAAAGTTGCTGAGCTTTTGTCTGGCATTTTTTTGAAAGCGAAAATAACTCAAGGTTTGCAAAATACAAAATTCACAAAAACTACCTTTACTTGAACATATGGTGGATATAAACTGAATCAACCCATAATTATAAGTTGTTTCAACTAGACTAGACCAGTCTGCTGCCCAAACATTAGGTTACCCATGAACTCGTACGTAAGTGTTTACGTAGTACCATGTGAGGGTGGTGGAAGACCCAGTCGGTGAAACTCTCAGACGGACCTAATTATTCCGTATCCTGATAAGGCTGCACGTAATTAACGAGCGGACTCCACGTAATTAACGAGCGGAAGATACTCATTAGACCTGGCAAATAAGCAGTAAAAATATACATTAGCACCGTGCGTGTTACTTGATTACATTTGAGAACATCCAGAACTTTTGAAAGTGAGACAAAATTTTGCATGCCATGATTTTCAAAACAATTTCATTTTAGCAACGAAAAGCATGGAATTAACAAACAGGTCATTTGAAAAGCCATTTAACAGGCCATTTAGTGTTTCTGGTTCAAAAGTTAGGGTAAAATAACCAAATTTTGCGTATAACATCTTTTTGGGTATTTTTTACCCAAATTTAGTTTTTCTGGCCATAACGTTTGAACCAGAAGCCCTAGAAAGCCAATCAAAGGCTCAAAAGACTCTGATTTCAGCCTAGTTTCCACTAAAAACGTGAGCGAAATATTTCCCTCATGTGGTTGGGGCCCTGGGCCCAGTAACCTCTGCCAAAAAGGCCAAAACTCTCCCACTTATTACGTCACCCGCACAAAAAGCGAAACCTCAACTAAAATTTTTTTCATTGCGAACGAGAGGAATCGCTGAGTCCTTTGAGGGTTTGAATAGTTCTCTAGCACAATCGACTGGCGAGTTATGGAGTTTCAAAGTGGCGCGAAAACACGGGATTTGCAGCTAAACCCACAGCTATATCCACCCGATGTCGAAGGTGATGTGAGATAATAAAACTCAACGCAATTTCCGCTCTTTTAAACACTCAGTGCTTCCAACGTTTGCTAAAAAGCAGCACCTCACACACATAAAATAACTATACTTTCCAGTAACTTTCATGATATATGATGAAATAAATTCACTGGTTTTTGAAAGATGGTTAGTTTTTTCACATACTGCTGTCATATTTTTATCCCCACCCGAATTAATAACAATGTCGGCTTACTTAGTGCTGATGGCTCTTTTAACACTGGAGGTAAAAATCAACTTCTGCTACTGTAATTAACACGAAACCAATGCAAAACAATTTTCAGCAACAATAATTGCATTCACCGTTCTGTCTCGTAGCACAATATTTCGGCAAAAATTCTTAAGTTTACTAATTTTTATGATTGTAATTATTAAACAAACCTTCTTTAGAATTTCTTCCTTTGTTGATATGCTTCGTTTGTTGGCGATTGAGTAGACGCTTTGCAGCCACCAAGTTTAAAAGACGATTTGAAGCAATATCAGGGTAAAGCATCTATCGTTAAAAATTGCCATCGGGTTGAACCTGGTTTCCGGAAGGAAATTTGTTATGTTTACTGTTCAAGCAACACAAAAATTAAGCATGTGACTGTTTTTTGTTTGGCATAAAATTTAGTTGTTTGTTTGGTTTAACCTATGAAAACGAAGCATATGGTTTATTCTAAAATTATTTCAAGTACATGATGTAGTTACGGAAGTTGGTTTTGATAATGATGGTTGTATCATATTTCTTCAAACCAGCATTTTAGTGCGATATTGCCTTGCGGTTAAGCGTTATTTATTTCCCGAAATATCTAGTATGGTAAAATATAGAAATGTTTGGCAATCTACAAAATGTGTATATTGAAAATTGCCAAACTTACTAAGCAGAAGAGTTTTAGGTAATTATTGGAAATTAAAAGCGAAGAGGCTCTACGCGCACTTCCATTTCTCAAGTAGTTATGCGTTACTTTGTGCAGGTAAGATGAAGTGAGAGTCACATGTAATATTCACAAAATGTCAATATTTTCATATTGAAACAAGATGTTATTATGATTATCATGGTGTACTTTGAGGAAATTGAGACGTTTTAAGGAAAGACAATGGAGTTATTCTATCAAATATTTTAATCAGTGATATATGATACTCCATTTTTTTCTGGTAGAGCTTCTCACCAATTGATTGCAGTAGTTTACTAAGCAAACGTGTGCAGGAAAAATTTATATTTTACATCAACACGCTTTTTGCAACCTTCTAAGAGTGACATGGATTTTGAATACAGTGTGATGAGGTTTGCAGAAAACTATAACTTGTTTGAGCCAGTTACAACCAGGCCCGTAGCCTCTGCGGGCATTAGGAGGCAGTGCTCCCCAAAACTTTTGATCGCCCCAAAATTTTTTGTGCCCAGAGAAACGTGTCTTAAAAACATAATATAAACTAACTCTTTCTCCTCTAAAAAAATTTTTGCCACCCAAATCAAAACCTGGCTGTGAACCTGTGGTTATAACCGGTTTGACTTGCAACATTTGAGTGAATTTATACGAGTATTACAAAAAGGGCAAACATAATGAAAAAAACGCGAAGTACAATTTGTAGAAAAATGGCTACCTGTGGGTTGGACTAGACACTAGAGGTGTCTAGTAGGCACTAGCGGTGTCATTAGAGTTTCTATACACTAGAGGTGTCTGTACCTATAGACACCTCTAGAGACGAGAGGTGTTTACAGGCACAGAGTAGGCGACCTGTGCGAAAACCCAGGAGCGCAAACACTTTTGGGTGCAAACTTTGGAAGCAACGATGGCTGTTTAATCATAAACAACAGAATCGACCATGGGCGTTGCAAGAGGGGTGCAAGTGGGCCAAGACCCCCTGGATTTTGAAATTTGATATATTCGTATTAACGTTTTGTAAAAAAATATTTTTCCCATAATTTCGAGTTGGTAGATGAAATTTCATCACTGTTGGGAGCCCCCTGCAAAGATGTCTTTGGTCGGCACCTGGAAAAATCCACTATTTCTCCCCTGAAAGAAATCCTTCCGACACGTATGGAAGCAACTCAATATGGTAAGTGTCCACGTGTCTTCGAAACATGATATTTTGATCAAGTGGGATTTGTCATATATTCATCAAATGTAATCGCCCATGCTATAAAGAAAACAGTATTTGTGTTGAAAGGTACCACGTCCACGGCAGGGGTGGACAAACTGCAGCTTGCTAGGACGCGGCTCTTCAGCCTTGATGATGTCGGTCTTCTGCAGACATGGACACGAGTCACGAATATGGATGACACAGTTACTCCGAAATCTCTTGTAGGATCTCCAAATCTAAACTGAGTCCAAGTCGCTTGCAAGTCAAATGCATGATGATGCGTCACAACGTGTTGCCCATTCGAATTGAAACTTAACGTTTTCTGTCAAGTCACTTACGTGCTTCACTCTTTTTGTAGAAGAATATATTTGGGGTAGCTACCTCGTATAAAAAATCGAATGAAGCAACTTAGGCTTTAAGAGACCAGAAGTTGCGTGAAGCCATCACGGTAGTGGCTGCAGCACAAGAGTCAGCTCAGTGCTTCCCTGATGAGAACACAAAGGCCGCAACAACACCACCTAGAGCTTGAGTAAATGTTACCCATTCCTCATTAGAAGAAGCAGGACCAATCTTTTGTAAGACGATCCACTAGTCACTACGAGTTTCTTTGTTGATTGACTCGAGTCAAGTTGAGCTTTATCTTGAAAAATAGTGAATCAAATTGAGTCATTCAGTTCCCCAAGCAACTCCAGTCACTACAAGTCATTTACAAAGCAACGCAAGTTTAAATCGAGTCGGGTGAATGGTTCCGATTGTGACATCTCCTAAATCTGACCAAGGAAAACACTAACTAAGCTGCTGCAAAGCACAATTTTTCTGACAAATGCAGATACGAAGGAAACACGTAATTGATCAATTTAGCTGCTTGTACATGAAAACAATTTCTAGTGGGTAAAAGTTAGTAAATTTATTTACATTTGTCAAACATAGATCATGCGTTTGTGTAAATTCCTAACATAAACATGGATGATGCGCCGTCACATGAAAGGATATTTGAAGACATTATTCACTAGAGTACGTGCAGAAAATGAACAATACCATTATATTTATTTCTAGAGATCCTGTCCGTTCAGGGATGCTGAAACTTCGACAAAAATACCTACAGAAATTACTGACTTTCATGTCATAGTAGAACAAACAATAAAACGAATGGAGGCATACAGAACTCGCATTTATTCCAAAGCACATCCATCAAATGCCAATATGATTTTTAAATTCGGTTTATTCCTTCATTATTTACAGGTTAAACTCTATTTCCCCTTTCTCTAATAACAGAGGCACCGAAATTTCTGAATAGTGATCTTAGATGTGTATGCTTTTCAGAATGGTCTTAATTTTAAGAATTTTGAACTTGCGGGTGTAAGTCAAACTGTGTCTGTAGTGTTAGGTCAGGCTTGGGCAAAATACGGTCCGCACCCAAATCCCCCTGATCTTAACGACCTGTGCGGCGACAAAAACTTAAAAAATCAATATTTCTGGCTTGTAAGCTCATTGTTGGACTCATTGTTGAAATTCAGCAACACCGAATGTCATACCATACAGAATACCTACTTCGCACAGGTCGTGAAATGCTCAGCAGATGTGAAATTTTGCAATGACTGGCCTAAAAAAAGTTTATTGCAATGCAAAATTGTTATTGTGCTTCTCGTGTTTCTCGACGACATCTCGTGGTCAACGCCCAGCTCCTCTTCCGATAAGAGAACATTCGTTCCAGATGTTCAGTTGTAGCATTTCGCATCCTTGTGGATCCCAAGTTGTAGAAAATCGGGTTACGACATTGGGAAAATTGTGTGCAGTAGTATTAAGCATTGGAAAACCAGTTGTCCAGTTGATGGTAGTCGATGGAAGGCACAGTTTTCGTGGCCCAAAGGTCATAAGCTTAAATGTGCAGCAAATGTTGGTCATTATTGCAATGTGCATAGTTAAAGTGAAAGCGATTTGAAACAAAAATTTTTCATATTGTAAATGTTGTTGGTTGCACAAAGTTTTTTTTCTTAAACGAATCCATGTGTGAATCGCTGTTGTTAACTATTAATATCCACGCTGCACAGTAAAGTTATTTTTCAGAGTAAAAAAATAGTATTATCTGACGAAGTAAGAGTCCTTCGAGGACGTTGCTGTTACCAGCACTGAAACCGCAAGCACCGGCACTTTTGTTGTCATCTCCGAAATTGCAGGACGGACATTGTTTATAAAAACCTGATGTACAAGACCACCTCTTTTTTCCCCATACAAATGTTTATGGTTTAGTTTGGAAACCTGTCTTCAGTTTGAACTACAGTAGCTCAAAACGTTTTGCACATCACGTTTCATTTTTTATTCTTCCAATAGGTATTGTGATACACAAATAAACCGTCTCAAAGAAATTAAAATAATGAAAAAATTTTCCAATGCATGTGCTGCACACAGTACACAAGCTAACAAGTGTAAGTTGAAACAGTTAAAACACTGGGGCTCCAAGAAAGCTGAAACAGTTTTTGTGAAAGGCACTGACATCGGTTTGACTGGAACGAGACCTTGATCTGGTTTTAGTGATTGTGACGAAACACACGATTGCACGCAGGAAGTGTGTGCTTGACGGATTTGTTGCAACAGACAGCCCCTTAGCGTCAGAGTCGTAACGCGGCCCTCAGGTAGTAATAATGTGGCCCTCATGTTGCTTTACAAGCCTTCATTTGGCCCTCAGGGCAATTTGAGTTTGAGACCTCTGCAAAAACGCAGCAAGCAAAAACATTTACAATTTTGACGCGTGGTGAATAGCCTAAAAACATGAAAAACCAGTAAAGGAGTGTTCTGATATTCAAGTGCGATGCCCCCAATAGCGCAAGGTCCCGGGCATTTGCCCGGTTTGTGCGATGGTTAATCCGGCCCTGTGGATACCCCTGGCACAGACCATGAAGGGAAAGCGAGAAATGCAGAACAACGTACGCGCCAAACAAATCAAAGTCAAGCTAATCGATTTTAACCTTACAGCTCATGACAAAATTGTAGTTCGCATTTTACTTTTGATTTTTTAATTTGATAAGGATCTAGATCTAAAGCGCGCGAAAACCGCTGGGTTGTTGAGCTTGACAAGCTTTTTTGCAAATGCCTTAGATCCTTTGTTAGCAAAAGAATGTGAATGAGCTGAAATTAGAATTGGAAACAAATGTTTATTTGTTTCTACAGTAAAATACTTTGCACTGTCTCTCTAAAAGAATCCTTCTCAGAAAAGAATCTGACACTTAGGTCTTACAGTGTATTCTCCTAGGTAAGCATTACCAACTCTTATCGAAATAGAACCTATTCAGTTTGTTCTATTGTGGACAATTATCGTCTGCGTTCTGCACATTTGTTTGCGCTTAGGTTAGTTTGTTGTTGTATCTAGGTCTTACTTATTGTTGATAAACAGAACCAAAGCTTCTTAGAAACCCTTTATCACCAGGAAAACGTTTATTACAGTTTTTCCCTCACATTTTCTCCTCGATTTTAGTACGCGTTGCTGTTCATTTCGTTACTATTCGCCGCGATACATTTTCACAAATGTTTAAGAAAGACAGAAAATTTCAAAGAGAGAAAAAAGCCGAAAGACAAAGTTTAACATTTGCTCGTACAGACTTCAGCCACGTCATTCATACTTCGTGACTCGACTAAATTGAAAAGCAGCTCTTTCCGATCAAATAGTCAGCTATGCATCCGGTTTGGTTCGGCAACAACGTCCACTCGTGGTATGACGAGCAAACTAGTTAGGCAGAATCATCACATCGGCTACAGTGTTTGAATTTAAAGCCTCTTGCTGAAACCATTCGTAAAAGAAAAACATTTACTAAGCAACTCTCGCTGTACCTTTCCGATTAAATGTACGCGTTGGGATTTTAATTTACCGTAAATGAATTGTTGAAGTTCACGAATGTCTTCAGCAGTTTCAAAGCCTTTGATAGAAGAATTGTATTTGATAATCTTGTTTCGTTTTGCAGCGTATAGATTTAATGACTTTGCCCAGAAAGAACTTTTGCACTTGTGTTTCCTAACATGCTCTCCGCATGACTGCCCAACATGTGTAAAATTTTAGAAAGAGCAGCCGGGAATTATTTCCTGCAGCTTAGAATTTGTGGAAGAACGCACCTGATTGGCTGTTCCACTGAAAACTATCATTTGTCTAATTTATTTAATTTTGAATTATTTTAAATGAAATTGTAAGGTAACCGAAATGTTTTTATTCAAAGTTTTTCTGACAATCTTCTTAAGAGTTATTTTAATTCAAGATAAGTCTGCACCATTGGTGTGTAAAAATCACGGATTTCAGAAAAACCTGCCAATCTAGCAGTTTTAATACATTTATAAAGGTACAGTATGTTGTGTGTGACAGTGTCTAATGACATGCAAATTTAGGATGTTATTATTGCATAACGTTGATTCACTTCTTGAACAGAGAAGAATTGGAACAAGATCAGAAACAATACTGTGCAGGATGCATAAAATCTGATGCACTAAAAACTGTATGCAGACAATATGTGTTGCAAAACATGAAGGCAAAATATATATATATCTATTTTTTTAATGAAAGCAAAACTTTTACAATGACCTTGATGCAAATTAATCAGGAAATCTGCATTTATCTTCGGAAATTGGTCGAAAAGAAACAAAGGTATATGGAAAGCTGCCACCTTGGAAAGCTCGACTTTTGTTGTTGAGGGTGAAAATGTGGTGAAATTGCTCACTTTTCAACAACTGACAATATTTTTTCATTAGAGTTCGCTTGAATTAAGTGGTTTGTGTAGCCATTTCGTGTGTGCTTGGTGCTGGGTAGTGCTGGGCAACTGCAACGTTTGTACCACCTAACTATGGTGAAGAGCGGATATATGGCCATTTGTTTGTATCATTTTGGATATTAGCCGAAAAATGTTTGCTTGTAGTAATGATCTTGAGAGTCTGAGAAGATGGTCTTCACCACCACGCTATGCAACGCTTCAGCGAACAGTGAAACGCGTTAAAATGACCTTCATGTCATCAGGTTACCTGGTAAGCAGTAACAGATACTGTTATATGAAAAGAAGAAAATTGTGAGCTTATCAAGTGTGTAACAATTATGGACTCAAAATACAATTCTAGAACAGCAACCAACACAATGACCAACACCGCTTCAAATCAAGTATCGTGTGCATGGTAAAACAAAGCGTTATTTGAGGTTTCAGAAACGAAGGCATACATTGAGCGTCTGTTGGAACATGCAATTGTTTTTGGAATATGCAATTTTTTCAAAATTTCTGCATGCAAATATTTGTTTCGAATAATGTGGAATATTTCCCGTTCATTAAATCATTAAATATAATAACATATTGCGTTAGCACACGTTTTTCCTCAAGAAATGAAATTCCAACTTCCAGACAAGAGTTACAGTCATTCGGCCTTTCACTTCTGACACTTGATACTACGCAAACGCTTACTTGTATTTTTCACTACAACTATTCGCAACTCCCTACAACCATTTTTTAATGGAAGACAAAACTATTCAACAGCAAGATATGATCCTGAGTTCTATGAATGATGCCAAGCTCAGCTGAAGGCACGCGCTGTTTGTTTTCACTTTTCCTTTATGTGGAGTTATTTGGTTGTTTTGTCATATACTAATCATTAATACTGACCTTTATTTTGCTGATAAGTGGAATTTGTTTCAATTGGCTTATCAAAAATTTTACTTCCACTATTATTGTTACATACAAAAATAATCTGCATACACTATTATAAATTTAACCAGAATTACATAAACAGAAATTTACCCCAGTCAAGGTAAATTTAAAAACCTCACGCCCACTTAGCTTTAATTTCGATTTTGATATTATTTTGATTTTCCGTTGGTTGTTGTCGTTTTGCGTTTTACGGAGTATTTTCTGGTAATTTAGGATTTTGGTATAGCTATCCACACGAATTTACCACCAATTCTCAGTTTTTTTCGAAGTGTTTCAGCTAAGTTTTCAGCCAAGTTTTACCCCCTGGATCAAAGCCCTAGTTGCGCCATTAATTGCAGAAAGTATCACCTTGCCACTGCTTTGAATATACCAATTTGTATTTTTCCGAAAATTATTTTAAGTTTTGCAAATCTACTTTTGGAAAGTTTGGGAACCTCAAAACATGAATAAGTATTGTGATTGCTGTGCCAATTGTTCTGTTGCAAACACCCGTAATTACCAGACAGTTCTAAACATGTTCGTAATTGCCAGACTTTTCTAAACCAGACCAGAGTATTCTAAGAGCAGAAGTTGAAATCTGCAAACAGATCTTTCTTTTGGTATTGAAATATTTAGTTGGCAAAGGTAGTTATTCGTTTAAACGTCCTTGATGTTTAATATTTTTTATTGTTCAAATTTTCTTTTACACCTATAAAACATATTACAATTCCATAACGTTTTCCAGAAGAAAAAGGTCATCAATGAGCATAACACCTTCAAATTGATTTTGTTATAAAAGCTGCACAACGTAAATGCACTGATGAAACTGAAAAATCATTTCACGATCAGTGTTTTCCAAAAACCGAAATTTATTCTCTTGTGCCAAATTGTTTTCGAGGTTTATGTACATGCTTAGATAAAACGCGCTTTTAAATAGTGGTTAAGATTTTAAGGTAATATTTGCTTAAGTTATTTTCTATTTGTCAAAACATCAGAGAGTAAAGCATTTAAAACCAATCACTTTTTTTATCTGAAAGTTAGCCTAAAGCACGTCCAATTGGAAGCGATGCTCAGGTGCAGAGTTACCTTTTTATGACCAGCACAAGAACACATTAATGAATTTATGACCAGCACAGGAAGATACTAATCACTTAAGTCTAGCACACAGAAGTGAAGGTATCAGTCCTCGGTTGTTCCAAAACCTACATTTAAAAACGTTTTAACACATGAAATACCAAACACGTTTGCTGCTGAAGTGAACTTAATAAAAAATATTTGCGTTTTCGTTGACGCCCGCTGTACCATGTCAAAATATCTTTATGTATTTCACAATACTGCGCAACAATTATTGAACGGCAAGTGCACATCACACTATTGTTCATCAAATGCTGGAACACATAAATTTATTTGGACTATTTACATTTACAAGAGTGAAAAAAACATGTCTGATGTAGTCGAAAAGCATGCAGTTGCAAAAAGCATAATACACGTAAATAAAACGCAAAAATATCGCAGAAAATAATATGTGAAGCAATGCAGGCAATATGGTTGAAACATAAAGTGCAACACACTTGATGTGCTTGGCGGCATGGGAAATTTAGGTCATTGTCGAGTTTAATTCTGAACTTCGATGAACAGTCAATCATAATCTTTCACAAAAATTCAAAATGATGAAAATCAAAGACTAAAATATTGGTCGCACACAGCTGTATCAGACACAAAGAGCAATTTATTGCAAATCTCTTGCACATTTGTGTCAATGACAGGCATAGAAGTAATTTATATTTGACGAATACGGAACAATGTTGTTCGTTTGAATTACATTGTACAACAAAATGCATCAGCAAAAAACACGGAAAATCAGATCCCAGAATGCAATTCCAATCCAGATGATAGATTTATCAATAGTTTGATTTGTGGACAAGATGTTTGATCAAACCTTTGTTGAAACCTGTCTACTGCACTGACGTGGGACGTTATATTCGTGGTCGCACAACCCGTTTTCTGGGTCACATGTAGTGCCTGAGGGACAACTGTAGACGAAGGGGTCCACCTGGTACGACCAGGCACAAAAGTAGAACGAATCACGGCTACGGCACCTGGAAACGCCCCATCCAACAGCGCTGCAGTCAAGATCTGAAAAGAGGTCAACATGGTCTGTCATAAAACAACGCGGGCAAATATATGGTCAAACCAAACTATTTTGGAGCAAAAATACGTTAACAAAACCAATGAAAAGATGTGATATTGTTCGCATCTTTCTTTGCGGTGTTTCGATCACACTGAAAATACCTTAAAGATTTTTTGATAAAGTTAAGTGCAATAAAAACTAACATTATATCTTCCCAATGTAGTAGCAGGCAATAATGCGAGCAATTAGACATAGTAACAAAGCACAATCGAAAAATGTTACTCCAACATCGGAGCGCTTGGACAGCAGTTTTTTCGCATTAAAAACCAAATGATAATAATTCCCAGTTAGCGATTTGTACAAACTCCGTTTATTTCAACAAACTGCCTTTTAAACACAGGCATTTGATGATCTGACTCGAAGCTTATCTTTACTGCTAAAGTGTGTAAATCAGTTGGTTAGTGCAATACATGCATAGGGTACTTCATACGACTTTTTCTGTTTAATTTCGGAAAACGCCGTTTGTCCCAAGAAGTGTACCCTTTCATTTTACTAAATATTCTAAACATTCACTGGGAACTTTCCTTTGCTTATTTGAGACGTTTTGTTCTGAAATAAATAGCGTAACCAGCTCCTCCAGAACAAGAGAAAATTATTGGTTGCTTTAAGTTTTTTAAGCACATGTTTACCTGAACTAGGATATGAAACACAGTTGTCGTGTGATGTAGCGGTATGTGGGCTTGTATCTACAGTTGTTTCGAAATTAACCGTTGTCAATGTGGCATCTTGCAAAGTGGTCGCTTTACTTGCGCTTGTTGTATCTGTGCCGTCCGTTCCAAGCATGGCCGACGTAATGGTTGTTGATTCTTTGGCAGACTCGGGAGTGGATGTGTCTGAGATGCTGGTAGGGATTGGCGATGAAGTTATTACTACATCTGAGCAACCGTAAAACTCTTCCTGCTGTCCTAAGCCAAGACCTCCTTGGCCATTTTCGCTACCCCACGAATTACCTGAAAAATATAACAGGGCGTGCAACAGCAGATCGAAAAGTTTTGGTCATTTGAAACAAAAAAATTCCTTTCGTAAAATGTTTTACCTGTTCTGTATCTCCACTGAATAACGCATTGTTGGCACACGACGTCCGATGGCAAAGTGATGCTCACAACATGTCTTCCTTTGGCAGCATCAGGTTCAGTAGGAAGATACCATTTCGTACTACCGTCATGGAATTTCAACAAATATCTAAACAACGTATCCATTCCTAACTTTACAAGAACATTCCTTTTTTTCAAAAAAATATTTAGCCTCGTTTGTGATCTCAGATATAAAATCACTAAAGCCTTTGAACCTTTCCTAGAAGAGTTGGAAATTCAGTACTACCCACAATGGTGTCGCGGGATGAAATTTACTTGAATATGGTTCAGACGCTTCTGTAGAGGGGTTATAAAAGAACTGTTTTAAAATATTCAGTCGATGCGACCTTTCACAAATCACTGCAAATCACGGAAAACTATTGCTTGGGACTGTGCAAAAACTTTTTTCCAAACAGTGCGTTTAGTGCAAAAAATACGTCTTATCTTTGCAATAAAAAATAAAGCTATACAGATTGCTTTATGTAAGCTACTTCCGAAAACTTAAGCATGACATCTGATGTAGTATAATTTTTTGTAACAAACGGTGCAACGATTTGAACTTCACAGAATGACAAGACCATAGCTTGCAGTAACAGGACACGCCAAGTTTACGTTTTTGACCAAATTAGGTGTTGCTCACTGATTTAAACATTCTTGAGTGACAGGAGCAGTCACGTTGTTCCACGGACAAAGACGAAATTCTACATAGCCTCTGTGTTGAGCGGTAATGTCGAATGTTGCTTTGATCATCTGTCCTTGGGTGAAATATCTGAAAGTTATATTTAACGTGATGCATTGTTCATAAGAAGCAAAAAAAAACAAAGCGGTTGTTTGAAGTTAGCCATGTCAAAACGTTTTCAGTTAATACTGCCTTTACAATGGTGTAACGGTTGAAATCTTTTCTTCCAAGTTGCCACTACTGAAAAACGTATCGAAACAACTCCAGTAAGTATTACGTTCGTGGTATAAATGGTTTCACAATATCTCACATTACTTTTTACTAAACCTATCCGGCCCTTCCACACTTTACAATCAATAAAATATATTTAAATGCTGCTGTTGCTTTCACTGCGTCTATATGACTGTGTTCAGCACAATTATTTTCATTCACCTTGTAATGATTCCCAGAGCATACTTTCCTCCAGCTTCATTCTCTTTCACCACTGCTTGGTATGGATCTCCGCAGACACCGCACCTTCCTCCGTTTTTTATTTGATTCTATCAAGGTCGGCAGATTAATGAAAGGATGGTGCATTTTAAAGAAAATAATTGCTTCCTAAAAGGCACTTGACGAAAAATCTTTCAAACATTTTGAAAGTGTTGTGGAAGGGGATCACCACTGTATATGTCAAATAGCGCAAAAGTCGCTTTCATTCTTTTTCTAAGCACTTTTCGAACGACCTGCAGCTGCAAGCACGTAAGCAGCTACACAAAACTCAGTATTAAATACGTACGTCTCGTCCCCCGCAATTCAACTCGTTGTCGTTGTAATTGGCCTGAATGATGTCTTTGTATGGAATAAGCGTCGGGTCAGTGTCTTTGTATCTCCACATACTGGAGCGGCTGGGAGGAATGAGAAACCTGCCATGACCTTGGCATTCCATGACGCACGCTGAAAAGTGAAAAATCAACCTTCATAGAAATCAACTACGAACCATGGTAAAGTTATGCTGCTTCCGAGCTATAACACAGAACATTCTTGCTTACCGATAGGTATAAAGAAAATTGCCAATAACATCATTCTCGAAAGACTTCTTTGTGAAAACAGAATCAGTGAAGTAGCCAAGTTTCGACGATTGCTTTGTAGTCTTGGCAAATCAGAAATCGACATGATGATCCTTCTCACACCAAGACTTATATGTTGGAAAAGTTTGAATTGTCCTTTTTCTTCATATCTGCGTTATCGCATATTAGTGCGTTGCTACGATTGGCAATTGGAAATGCTTTTCTCCAAATCAAAACCTTATTGTTGCTGTGGTGACATCGTTGATGCAGTCACATAACCACTCGCAATGCAACTTTGTTTTTCTGTTTGTAGTTGTTTAAGAATGACGTCGTAAAACCTTGAAGAGCTTTGTTCGAGCGTTGACCAGTGACGTCTTTATAGGGTTTGCCACGGACAGCAGATTTTGCTTAATCAGCAAACAATGCTCGACCGGCTGACCGAGCAGACATGACTGCTCTTCGCAAATGGACTGTGTGCATCTGCGTTGTTCTGAGAACAAATTGCCCTTGTGTCTATACGTCAGACAAGTACCTAAGCAAAGTTAGACATTTGCAAACATTAGTCTTTGATCAGTTATCACGTAACTGCGATGGCATATTGTTGTTCAACAGAATCAACGACAATCTCATAACAAAGTTATAATCTCCTGCAGGACAAGCATTTTGTTTTTGCTACATTCTTTAAATTGATTTCGGATGAGTGTGATCCTTGTTAGGTCAATCAGCATTTTGCGCACATAGGAGTTTGATGACGTTACAATATCGTTGTGTGAAAGGGTTGGTGCATAAGCAAGTACCACAACACTTTAGCATAGAGCCGTCGGTTGTGCAATGCAGGTGTTGTAATTTATCAAATTTATAAACGATGGCCAAATATTCCCTTAGAGAATTTTAGTGACTGAAACGTCGGCTGCTCACAAATGATTTACTTCCGTTTTGCAATGTTAGCCATAATATAAATTAACTGAAAAATTGTGAAGCTAGACCATGAAATTTTCTTGCGCGCTATTAAGCAGATTTTGTTAAGTCATTTTTCAGAGCACCATAAAAGGAAAGAAACACATAGATTTTATTTTGCTTTTAATGATTTTGAGCAGCGAACTATATTGTAAATGATCAAAGACCAATAATTTTTATTTTATTTCCAAAGTGTTCATGATTTGCATATATAATTGCTTTTGTTTAAGTTTCTGCCATACAATTTTGAATTAAAATTTTTAAAATAGCCCTTAAAATTTATTTTCGAATTAATCATTTGCGTTAGAAGAGGCATATATATATTTCAACCAGAAGTAGAAACAAGATATGTTTGTATATCTACAAATAGCCTTGAACAATTGTAATTTTCCATTTAGTTAAAACAATGGTTTATGAAGATAATTATGCTGTTTCTAATTTTAGGATTGGATGATAGCATTTGAAATTAATGCTGCTTTCTTTGTTTATTGTGAACTTTCTTCTTCTCGGAAAAACTTCTGCCCAATTCTAAAAATACATTTTTCACTTCTTTGTGTCAAACACCAGTTATCATGTTAAAATGAAGATGTGACCAGCTTACAAAGTCACAACATTGGTTATCTAAATGAATGAATAAAAGGAAATGGACCAAATCACATTTTAGAAGTAAAGCAACTTCTTAAGCAAGTGAAGTAACATTATCAACGAGTGGATCGTGCGGTAGTAAGATAGATCAAAACCACCGTTTCTACACAGGAGGACAGCAACTTAACTTGAAAGCAATAGCAACGCCTAACTAATTTATGACAAATATTTCGACCTGAAGGCGATACAAGTAGCGAATATCAAAAAATCTACTAATTAAAAAAAAATAAGCGTTAACATTGTCATCGTGTCGAGTTCTTTCGATTCGTGTGGACGAAATGGTGACTAGCGCTGCAGCAAACATTGGGCCACCGCACGATATATCGCAATCACAATCCATATAAACGAAATCTGTCCTGGCGCGCAAAGACGTGCAAAGCAAACAAAGTGATCCCCGTTGCCACAACGTCGAGGCAGTGATTTGTTTGGGTTGAGATATTTGCTCTTCCCAGTCGAGCCTGAAAAGCTGGCTGGAAAACAAGGCGAAACAAAGGCAACATATTTTTCATGCGATTTGCGACCTCATTCAAGTAGTAACTTCCCGGGTTCCATGACTATTGAGACCAAGTCATTTGAGACCACGTTCATTTGAGACCACGTTCATTTGAGACCACGTTCATTTGAGACCACGTTCATTTGAGACCATTCTTTTGAGACCACGATTTTTGAGACCACATTCATATAAGACCTGCATCATTTGACACCTATTCATTCGAGACCACTTCATTTGGGACCACAGTCATTTGAGACCAAGTTCATTTGAGACCACGTTAACAAGAGATTTTTTCATTTGAGACCACGTTCACTTGAGACCACAGTCATTTGAGACCACATTGATTTGAGACCACAGTCATTTGAGACCACATTCATTTGAGACCACATTGATTTGAGACCACTTCATTTGAGGCCACTTCATTTGAGACCACTTCATCTGAGACCACGTTCATTTGAGACTACATTCATATGAGATCGCATTCATTTTTAAGCCATGCTAAGTGAAGCTGTTTTGATTTACTGTGTATCACTTTTTATGATCTACCTTTCACTTCTTTGCGGGAGACCTGAAGTTTTGCAAGCTGACTATTCATTTGAAGTTTTCAAGGTTGCGCCCTTCCGTGTGCAAGGGTGACTCACGCTGGTTTCTTAATGCACCCGCACTCAGGGTCGGATCAAGGGGGGGAAACGGGGGTAATTGACCCGGGCCCCTCACTCCAAGGGGGCCCCGTGATGATAATTATTTGTTTCAAATAAAATACTCCTTTGAAAAATTGTGATTCGGAAGCGATACATGAATACAAATCTATATTCTGAAGTTGCAGTGAGTAGGCCTGCATCTATTGATTTCTCTGCAATTTTCACATGCTGCCAGTTTTAGTAATCACTACTGAATGTAAATATTTTTGTTTTTGTTCAATGTAAATATAATTGAATTTTACTTGTAATTTTTGTCTAAATCGGACTTTTTGCATGGGTATGATTATCTACTCGTGCATCACGCCTACTGCACAAAGTCGCGAACACGATAATATTGGCGTGCTAAAGCTAGTCCTGCTGTGGTTACTGTTTAGTGTATAGGAGTGGTTCTAATGTGATTGTCATTTGTTTCAAGCACCCCTGACGTTAAATAAGCTATACAAACAAATGTATCTGTTCGTAAATTTATCAATCAAACTTTCTATGTTGCAGGGTGCGTAAGGGCTCGCGCCTCCTGGAAATTTGTTGACGCCCCTGGCGTGGCGCGTCGCCCCGATTAAGAACCATTGGTATATAGTATCAAAATGCTCCCGTAACTTCTTGTGTCGTCTAGATTTAGAGGTTGCCCAGCCGAACTGTGGCTTTTGTTTCATCATAAAGACAACGTATGGTGGAAACGCACTTTTCTTCCGATGGCTACCATCGTTGTGTAACATCATAAACACATGAAAGTGACAATGTCAAGCCATTTGCACCATATGCGATGCGTGTTCCGTCAGAAAACGTTTTCATCAGTCGATTTGTGGAACGAAAGAGCGGAAAACGAGATTACAGTGTTTAGCTAGAGAGATGCCGAAATTGGCAATACCTTCAGGAGCTGAAATGTGCAAAGTTTGTAAGAAGGCAAAGCGCAAGAATCTGACGGTGTTAGCTAAAACCCCGCGACTGAATCGTTTCTATTTTGACAAAGCTTTCAAGCAGCAACGCTGAGCAGTGGTGTTAACCAGTGCACCTGAAAATGTAGGTGGAAATCACGACATAAGCTTCGAAGCACTTTTCACACTCAGCGTGGCAGGCCATATTGACATGTTATTTTTAAGGTGTTTTTGTTTGTAATCTCTGGCTTCTTGTTGTTTGGGTTATTGTCATTTCTTGCCAAATCACTCTCTAACCCAGTGGCTCTCAAAGTGGGCGGAATCGACCGCTTGTGGGGGATGGGCAAGGGGGCGAAACAAACAAAGGGGGCGATAGGGGGCGAAACATTTTTTTTTTTTAATTTCTTGGGGCGAGGGACCGCAAGGTCATCGAATCAAGCCCCTAATAACGCAGTAGACACAAAACAAAAGGCACATAAACAAGAGTAAACAAACGTAAACAAAACGCAACATAAAAGACACACAACGCGTAAATAAAAAAAACAAAAAAAAACAACACGACAACAGGCAGCAATGTAAT
>Ga0210059_1004373_pt1 | contig 22779 bp, 11 predicted proteins | sample Ectturendosymbi2_FD_188042 | JGI IMG/M metagenome (GOLD analysis project Ga0210059, IMG submission 188042) | Ecteinascidia turbinata endosymbiont from Florida, USA - Sample 2 (SPAdes) (version 2) | ecosystem: Host-associated > Tunicates > Ascidians > Unclassified | place: Key West, Florida...
AGTATGCTACTGCCATGGCCATCTGCAGGTGGGGGGGCAAAATGGGTATTTCTCCCTCCCTTGAAATTGAATCTAAGAACCAAAATTTTCAAGAAAACATCAAGTCATCAGCTGAATTTCGATTAATTGATTTCATTTTGTAATGACAGTTTATTCACCGGTATGACATTCACACTGCACAAGAGACAACAGGTTCACTGTTCTAGTGTCATGCTGTCAAAAGGTTGCAGTTCACTCGTGTCCGATCCTTCGCGTGGCCAAACTTGGGAGGGACTTTTTCTGATATTTGCCTATATTGCGTAAGAATAACATGACAACAAATCTTCAAAGTTTCACTTCAAGTTCGATAGTAGGCGTATTCTTTGCCGTATTTTGCTATTGAACGCAGACATCTTGGTAGGTAATGCAGCAAGACAATGACTGACTGCCGACAGCGGTAAGTCACGTACTTTTGTACTGTGTGAAAAGAAACACGAGTGAATATGCAGCAATGCATCCACTGCAGACATCTTGGTAGGTAATGCAGCAAGACAATGACTGACTGCCGATAGCGGTAAGCCACGTACTTTTGTACTGCGTGAAAAGAAACACGAGTGAATATGCAGCAATGCATCCACAAGCAGACATGGGGTAATCGTAATCGTCAATCGTAATCGATTACAGTTTTTTGAGTAATCGTAATCGATTGAATTGACCAAAACTGAAATGTAATCGTTATCGTAATCGATTACATTGCCAGTTTAATCGTAATCGAAGATTTCGTTCGCGATTAAACTTGGAAATCTTTAACCTACATCACTGTGCGCTGAACCGCGGTTGTGACGGCGGAGTTCCCCCTTTATCATCGTTTGTTATGGTTATGTTTCAGGGGAGGCCATTTCCCCGTCTGTGTGAGTTAAATCCAGATAGTCCAGCGGCAAACGCAGCGTATAAAGCGAATTCTCGCTTTGTTGCAGCTGCCTTCTTGTTGGCCGCCAGAAGTAACGTAGCGAGTCTGGTGAGACGTAGCAACTAAAAGAAGAGCTTTACTTAAAAACGGGTTGACACTTCGGCAACAGAACAGCGGGACATTACGAGGAGAGGTGTTGGTTTTATTATATATATTCGGAGTGAACTTGTGAATGTAGGTGCTGGAATAGTCTATGTATATGATTAGTGCAGTAACTTATATACAGTAAAACAACTTTTTTCATAGGAATAAGGTACTTTAATCCAAGTCGAAAGTACTTTTCCATTACAATGATAACTAGCATGTCATCCGTGATCCACCAGATACTGCTAAATAAAACCTGTGAGGTTTTGTTGACCGTTGACGTTTATTCCACAAGACAGATGCGCAGCTGTATTGGCGTCATTGTTCATTTCATTTCAAATTAAAAACTGCACATTGCTATGTTGGCTTACAGACGATCGTGACCTGCTGTTAGAAGAAAAAGGTAGTTTGCGAAAAGTAAAAGCAGTTCTGATGGCCAAAGTGTAGAAAACATTGCAGTCTAAAGAATGAGAAGTGAGGTTCAACACGCACAGTCTAATGCGAGATTACCGCAAACGTAGTTGTGGATATTTCAAGTCCAAACCAGACTCAGGTGTCTGCAGTTCACAATGATAACGATAATGGATTATATAGCCCAATTCAATAAAAGCTGTAAAGAAAGGTAGAAAGCACGACCTTCTGGAAAACTCGTATGCAGCCCCACCTGAACACGATTTCAAAAAGGATGAGAACGGAGCGCGTGCTTTCATGGGGAATTTTCTTTGCGGTGTAGAAAGGGTTATTGTTGTGTATAAAAGCGTTTTCTTAACGTCCATTTGCGTTACATTGTCAGCAACCTGAAACGGATCAGCAACATGTCGGCGTTACCGCCCCCATGGAAAACTTCCTGCTGACGCCCACGGCTACTGCACATGAGTTTAGAGCGGCGGTGAAACTTAGAGTACGGTATGTTGTTACACGCCCTGATATGTCGCAACAACCACGGCCTACGTGCTTGTTACGGCAACAGATCTGATGTTTAAGAAAATGTTTGAGCTTTGGTGGTTTGACATACGCATGTTGAAATGGATTTGATGTGGTTAGGCCTGATGAAAGTAGTCAAGATTTTATTTGTGAGTCATTTAAATAAATGTTGGCTACATTTGTAAGGAAGTACTCCCCACAATGGGGGTAAGTAAGGAATCGATCAGCAAAATTTTATTAAAGGACTGAGGGTGCGTAATTTTACGTGAAATCGATTTCCTATTAACCTTTTGCTGATCCATTCCTTGCTTATAGGCCTATCCCAACTGTGGAGAGTAGCCGACTTACTTCCGGGTTTCCACACATTTTCAAAAACCATTTTCCATACTTTCTTAAAACTGAATGAAAAAACTTGAGTACCATCACTTATCTTCATTTTTCCAAAGTGTCATTCATAGAACAAAAAGCAAACAAAATTTGCAAAACTGTCATCAGTGGTAAAGAAAAAATTTGAATAAACACATGGCTGAATTTGGGATTTCCATACTTTTTCAATATTTTATGTGCATTTTGGCGAAATTCAATACTTTCTCAAGGTCATGAAAACCTGTTTCACAATTCAATACTTTCAATTCCGCGTGAGAATTTTTTTACTTGAATATAGACATGTGCAGGTTTGAATCATTGCAAAAAGTTGAAAGCAGAGCCCAGTCGGCTGATTACTCAAAATCTTACAGGAAACCTAAAGCTTTTAAGTGTACTTTTGCAAGATTCAAATTGGAACTCTGCAACGCCATTGAGCAAGGCCGACAGAAATTTTACCAAGGGGCACGAAGAGCGATGCCGGACACCCCTAGCTTCTGAGGCCCTCCTCGAAACTTGTACAGCTTGTTTCTATAGTAATCAGAATACAGATAAAACAGATGCTATGCTAAGATTTAGAAATAGATTAATTGTTATGCTGGCAAATTGCCTTTCGTTTGGGATTGATTACAGAAAAACTTTGCTTGCGCAAAAGCTAGCGCTAGAAAGGTTTGTCCTTGAGGTTAGGCAATAACTTGTAAAGCATTACATCGCAGTATTTCTTTTATTTGCTGTTAACTTTTCAGGGTAGTATAGCCAAGGTAATGTTGTAGCATTTTGAAATTTTATATATGTCTAGTAGTTTCGTATGAAACCATTTGCTTTCAGTTTTTCATATACATTCTTCTGTCTGTCCTCTTCTATGTATTCCTGAGTCTGTCCTCGGTCAGTTCTTTATGACGTTCTAGAGCTCAAAACTCTGGCAGTGCATGCACTAAAACCCCGTACAGCTCGCACCAGCGGTGACTGTGACCAGACTTGACGAGAGAGAGGAAAAAGCGGTTACGTTCAATTCGGGATCTTCAAAAGGCACTAACAAACCCGTGTTTTATAAAAGAACGTGCAACTCTGGCCAATTTTATGCTATGTGTTACCAGAAGATTTTTGTGCCCATAAAATTATGTTATTAAAATTCATGCGGATTTTAGCATATGATCAGGAATCTTTTTGCCTAGCATTCACCTCAAAATAAAATGAATTTCTCAAATCCAACACACAGTTGCCAAGAAGCTTTTCTATTGCTTTGAATTTTATTCGATCAAATCGTTAACAGCATTATTTCCCTCTGCAGATTAACATATTACTTGGCGCAACTTTCTCTCAACATTGATATGACCATTGCTTAAAACTTTACAGGTGGAATACTACAGGGAGGTGGTTATATCAATTCGAAAAGCTGGGAATATTCTCCAAAAGTTGTTGCTTTGACTCACTTCATGTTCAAACCCGCAGCATAAAGTCAGAAAATTCAATATTGCTGCCATCACGAGTATATTCACCAACGAATGCCTGACCTGGGCATTCAACGGAAACCGACGTTGAGCAGAAATATGTGTACTTTTTCATAAATTTAAATTTTCTTGCCATGAAGTGATTGTCTGAGAGTCAATTATACTGCAAAATAAACTTCGTTGTCATCAACATTTGGGTAAAAATTTTCCTATGAGGTCGAATACGCCTAGTTGCTTGTGGTGGCACGTTTGTACACATGAAATATCGCTTGTAATGCTAATTGCAGGCGTAGCAATATCGCAATTACTGTACAGAAGGTACCACGGCAGTACAGTTGTTTTCTCAGATATGGCAGCAAGGCATCATACAAATGGCGCGTGGAACAAGTATTGCTGGAAAATGTGCTACATATTTCATTTGCAACTAGCGGCCGGCCTCCAATCCCAATGCCCATTCGCGGTGGTGACTTTTCCAGACTTTTGGCTGTAATCCAGTCCATTCACAAAGCCACAATAGTCAAGCATGAGTTCTACGCTCACCCCTAACTAGAACAAACAACATTTGGGATCCTATCAGCTGGTATCTTTGATTGGTTCCACCGATACTGAATAAAGAAATGATCTAGGCTTTTAAAGTCTTGTAAAGCTTTTCCAGTAGCCAAAACTAAGGTGCAAGATGCGCCACTCTTTCACCTTGGGGCAAAAGATTTCAGTTTGAGGTAATTGAGTAAGTATGTTGATGACGCTTTTACCAAAAAAACTCAAAAATAGCTCAAAACCCGTAGGCCGCAGTTGTGGATGAGAGTTTGTTTTACAAGAAATTCTATGCAAAAAGACAACCATTCAACATCTTCGATGTGTGTTTTTGTTGAATAGATTGCATTCAGCAGTAAATGCCAGAAAAAGTTGCGCCATTTTTTCTGATTATTGCAAAACATGATCGCAATTTTCTATCTTCAGCGCAGGTTTCTTTCCAACCTCGCAGGTAAGTGAATGTAAGATGAAATTTAAAGCATTATTTTATTTAGAATATACCACGTGATTGTCATAAACTGTTTCGCACATTGCTTTCAGCTGCGAAGCATGCAAATGGTAGTCACCAATGTTTCTGCATGGGATATTGGTTTACTTCGTATATTGACGTCATCAAGGAGCAATCATTTCGGGTCTACTGAAAGATCACCAAAAACTGCTCATTAAAGCAAATTAAAGCTTTCAAAGAAATCCGTAATTGGGCGCTGGGCAGTTATGTCGTTACTGCAGGCCATTGAGCACAATTTATGTCCCAGCAGGCACAACTTTCGTTGACGACAAGTGCTAGTGAGGACGTAATCGGAATTAGAAGATGGTTGTGACAAGTTTAGTTTAACATATTCAAAAACGAAGCACAAACTTCAAGCAAATTAAATCATTAAGTAGCACTGCGTAGTCCCGTCCGCACGCGGATGCAGTAAGTAACTCAATGAACCTTCAACACATTGCAGTACAGGCTTGCTAACGTAATCTCCGAAGCAGACCATTACGCGCAGAACCGTCACCAGAAAGTGTTCAATAGGGTGGCATTGCCTTTCTGCAGGGCTTTGCGTTTGTGTGGGGAGGGGGGGGGCTTGACATTACAAAAATTGGCAAAAACTCCACTGATTCATAGTGTTTTATGTTTCAATTTGGGGGGCTTGGCGCTTTGTTTGAGGGGACTAAGGCCACCGAAGGCCTCCCGTGGTAACGGGACTGAGTACGCGTGACAAACGCCTGCATTCGGCGCAGCGGGAAATCAATCATAACAATTAGCCGACGGACATAACGCAATTACCACAATGGTTTACCCAAAATAAATGTTTTCATTTCAAAATTTACTTTGAAGGTTTGCATGAGTGTTTTGATTTTCCATTCTATTTCCATTTAACACATTTTCAACTTTAACTGAGCAGCAGAAAGCCAGTGTTTATGGCATTCAGCACTTTGCTACTAGTCTACCGTTTTCGTTTGAACAAACTGTTCTCTGATTTTAAATATTAATTGCTGTATTTTTGAGCTTAGCTTCTAGTGTGAGAGAACCAAAACTTAACAGCTGAAAATACTAAGACATATCTTCCTCGGCATCGCAGAAAATCGTGACGCTACTGCTCTTGTGTTATCCTGTCTTACGTTAAGGACTGGTGTTTAACCACGAATCAAATGCTGCACCATAATGGAATTGGGCTTTCATCATACCTAATGAACGTTGACGTTGAAAACATCAAAACACAAAACATTTCTGTTCTTAGCTTCACTTCAATTTGTAATTTGCCGTGTAGACATCCTATGAACTTCTGTGTAAAGTTGGTGTCGCTTTTAATCTAGACGATTAGGCAAAGGTTCCAATCTTTTGATGTAATAACTAATAAGTACAAACACTGTCGACATCAAAGTCGAACTTTCGAAACAACGGCGTTGAACGTTCAAGCCAACAGCGCAACAAAAGAAACATGGAGTCTCTTCAGTACTTCTCAGCTGTCTAATTCGCTTCAGGAAAAGATGACTTGGCGTCCCCGTTTGCAGGGCCGGCCTTAAGCCGATGCAACCGATGCAGCTACATTGGGCCCCGCTCTTCTGAGGACCCCGAGCCATGGTGTTTGGCAGGTTGTTCATTTTCGCCAGATACTCCTTGCGCCCAATAATTCAGTAGAAACAGTCTATAAACCTCACTGCTTGCAAACAATGCTCTCATTAGAACCAGGGCCGGCCTTAAGCCGATGCAACCGATGCAGCTGCATTGGGCCCCGCTCCTCTGAGGCCCCGCAACTTAGTGGTGTTTGTTTGGGCAGGTTGCTCATTTTTGCCAGATACACCTTGCACTTGAGAATTCAGTAGAAACGCCATGTAAATTTCATTGTTAACAAATAACGCTCTCGTCAGAACTAGCGAATTTCCTCTATTATTGAACGTTAGCAAACGTGCTCAACTCTCGTGTTAGTGCTTTGCATCTGCGCTCTACCACGATCGTAACACGGTTGACTGAACACGATGAAGTCATAAAATCGCTGCTCAAGGGGCCCCGCGCTTAGATCTTGCGTTGGGCACCGCACCTGCTAGGGCCGGCCCTGCTCGTTTGTCGTAGTTTTATTTGATGAAGCTTTTCATTTTGTATCTTGTATTCAAAGGTGTAGCCCCAATACCTCTGGTCCTCTCACTTCTATCCTTCATACTGTAATCCTTAAAATCTTAACGATTGATTGCTTCCTTCCCAGAAAGCAGCTGTGCATGGTGACGTCGCAAACAAAAACATCCTGCAGACGATAGATGATGAATTCCACGCGAAGTTACCTTTGCATTACAAAACTTTTAAAAGTTTGGCTTTTCCTCAGGTGATGACTCCGGTCACGCACAGATGCTACAAGAGACAAGATCCACCTGTCAGTTATGTTTTGCGCCCACTTTGCAATCGAAGGGAATAATATACATGTGATGGACATTTAGAAACTTTTCAATGCCGCCAAAGCTGTTGTGGCCCGAAGTGACACTTGCTGTGGATGCTCTGAAAGCAATCGTGAGACGAGATAAAGGTAACGCCTACAGAAATCCACAGCCACATCCATACAATGCTTAATGTGTGGAAGTAAATCCACTTCACTAAATACTGTATAACCTCAAATGTCAGAGGACAGTGCCTATTGCTTATGCTACGCCTAAATGCGCTCTGGGGTCAGGAAAAATTAAGCTTCTCTTTCACAATTCATTTTATCTAATTGAAAAACTGAATGCAATCTGATTATCGCCATTCAGTTTTTTAAAGACTTTGCAATTAATCCTGAAAAAGCTTGCTAAATTCGTAATTGATATTTTAACTGATTCATTTACTAATTGATTGATTCTTGATATCGCAGCCTACTACTACACAAGCGTAACCAACACAAGCTGGGCAATATCAGAAAGTCATTTTTGTAAGGCTATCAGTGGTATAGTCTAATAATGGGTCAGTTTTTTGACTTATTATTGACAAGTCAATAAAACACTTACTGTATACAGTATTTCGTTTTGTCAAAAAACGCAACACCAGTGCTCTTCTAACACCGTGAACACAACACTAAAAAGGACAAAACAATATATACAACGCTGTAATTGTAATATAAAATCCTCTAAAATCAACCGACTTTCTGATGAGTTACTAATAGATAGCTTCGTTATCCATGATAGCTTATTTAGACAATTGTATAATTTGAATTGACCTTTTGCTGGCAATACCCTGTTGTGATCAGGGTCTGTAGCAAAAATATCACCTTTGTCAATCCAATGGTGTAGTTGCAGTACAACTGATCCGGTGGTTTTCATTGGGAAAGCTTTCAGCGTGGTCGAAATGCCCCAAATCAAAATTCGTGGTCACCACTTCGGGACTTGGCTGCAAAAAGGCCTCCAGTACCAATTGAATCGTCATTTTGTTCGATTGATATCGCCACAAATGAAATCGGATTTTTAAATGCAACTAGTCCCCATTAAAATTGTTATTTTCATTAAGTATATAACAAAAGCACTATAAAGAATACGGTACTGTTGCATGCCTTTAAGCCAAATTATGCATTTAGTTTGTTTGCCGGTATCTCAGAAAACAAGCTACTTAGTGTTCTACGAAAAATTTGACGTCATGAGTTAAATCCGTTTTTTCCGAAGCGATTCCGAGCATCTCCTTCATGTTTTGTGGCTAAACGCACCGTGCTTCATTCTACGAATCGTTGCAGACGTGGAAACAAATTGCGTTTCTAATCGTCCAACACGATCTCATTTAAATCATGGATTTTTGCCTTGTTTCTCATTCTTCTTCGCACGACTTCTAGATTCCAATCTGTTCCAATGACGACGTAAACTCAAAAAGCAATTGTTTGTTTTACTGATCTTTTGCCATTAATGGCCGATCCGACATGATGCTCCTCACAACAAGAATTTCCTTTTTGAGGGAATGTCGTAAAGATTAAAAACTAACAAAACCTTCAACTAATCCAAACTTAAAACTATGACAAAGATTTTGAAACACTTCACAAAGTTTCAACGAAAGGAAATGCTTGTGGGATGAAAGCCAGCATGATTCCCCGGTGGTGGCCTTAAGAAATGCTTGGTAAAGCCCTCCTGCCATCAAGTGTGACAAAATACATTGCCCATGCTTAATCAAAAGTCTTGGGTATAATGTGTTGTGCTTGAAAGTTCCGCTAGCAAAACTTAGTGCATTCGAAAATTCAGGACCGTCAATACTGGACCACGAAAGACAACAACGCATTTGCTGCTCTTCCCTTGCAAAAATTGTGAGTGCAAATTTTGTGAATGACCTTCATCGACACGAAACAGAATCAGTCTTTGTTTCGTTTTAGGTCGCATTTGCAATGGTTGCGTGAAAAACTGAGAAACATTTTTCATGCAAGCCTGTTTCCAATGAAAAATCTATGTGTGTATGAAGCAAAGCACACGAAGGCGTTTAGTTAAACTTATCATAGACATTGCAACAACGCAGAATTTTCTGCATTTTCAAAAAAGTTTAACGCTTCATATGTGAGATATAAAACCGATCGATCAAAGGTCTACACATTGGAAAATAACGGCAGAAAGACCTTCATAGCATGGCGCTCAGTTTGATGAGTTGCAGAAAATTTCATCATTTGCAGCAGGGTCGCAGCCAGAATTTAGAAAGGAGGGTGAGTTTTTAGAAAATGTTTAAATATCGGATAATTTCCTATCATCAGAATCACCAAACGTATCGATTTCCTGGTTTATGAAATGATGTACTCACCGCCGAAATGGCAGTTTTTCCAAAAATAATTTGCTGCACCTGCTCGTTGAGTTTCTGTATGAACAACATGTTTTGCAGTTGAGAAAGATTCTAAAAGGGAGATCGTCACTTCGAAACTATCTGGCTATGTCATTGTTTGCAAACATGTTAATAAAACAACATAAACAATGCTTTAGATACTGTAAACGTGACGAAAATGTTGATGAAACAACATAAACAATGCTTTAGATACTGTAAACATTAAGAATAACGTTATTACAAAAAGAAGAGGTGCAAGTAAACTACACGTTCGGATCCAACTTGAAAGCTTCCACTTGAGTTTTACAAAACCTGAAATAACAGTTGATCTTTAAATATTTCATGAGCGATAGATTCAGGACTATTGTAGAAAAACTGGAGAAAATTAACTGCCAGAACTGGCATGTAGAAAAGATATATTTCAAGGGAAAATAAGCCTTTATGAAGAGATTATGAGACAAATAAGACAACAGAATTTTCACCAAAACAACGAGCTGCGGTCAAAAGACGGGACAGCGGATAAGCTTCTGGGGTGTCATTAATTCAACATAGGGATTGCTTGGAAGAGTGTTCTTTACTTGGCACAGTCATGTACGCACAGCGAAAAGCGGCATTTCATGGTCATTATGTTCACTGAGAAAGAAGCACTCAATGATGACCAACAAAAAGCCAAAGCTCAAATGCGCAGAGCAGTGAAACACTATTGCGACAAAGCAAAAGTAAGACTAGAGTTTGATGAATGAAAATATCGTCAGGAATAAGGTCTAATTCAGGGGTGGGTATTAGGAGAGGCGAACGAAGAGATCGCCTCGCCCCCTTTTTTTCAGAGTTGCCGTCGGTCTTTCCTTAAGAGTTTCGTACCTAGTTTTCGCATTTTTGGTTAAAAGCTTATGAACCTCTCTAGAGCCACATTTAATAGGCTCTGAAGCAAGTATAATGAAACTCACGGCCAGAGAAAACGATACAAACGACATGTTGCAAACGTTTCGATAACTCCTGTTATCATCATCAGTGCATTGCAAATTGAACTGCAGTGATCATGCCGCAGGTTCTTATTGGTCATTCAGGAGAAAAGCACTGTAAAAATTAAAGTGTTTTTCAAAATAAAGCTTTTTCCTATGTTTTTCAAAATAAAGCAAAAAACTATGTGCAAGTATGCCAGTGGGGGCTTTCAACAAATTTATTATACAGTTTTAGGTTCCTTTCTGAGAGTCTGTCTCGGGCCCTTGAATTCTAATATCCACCCCTGGTCACAATCATAGTAAATGTGGGTTACTATTGGCCGTTTCTCGAATGAAGATGTTTTTTCAAGGAACATTAGAATTAGAACAGCAAAAGAGCAGTTATAGAAATCAGTATTTTGTTACTTATTTCCGCATCACGGGAGAAAAACTCCTGCAGCCTCCACCACATCAGTGACCTCACGTGAGCTCGTTGACATACCACAATTACCACATAGAGTAGTTAGTTAAAACATTAACTGGATTTTCGATTGTAGGTATATCATAAGCCGTGTGAGTTAGATCAAATTTTTGAAAAGCTATTGTGTCCGTGTTGTCAGATTGAACAATATCATTTTAATGGAATCATAGAAAGAATATTTTGAGTCTGCAGTTCCACATCACTCAGCGATAAAACACTGTACATCAATTCATGCATGGCGAATTGAGCATTGTGCAACTGCATGAAATCCCAAATAATTTCCTTTTTGAATTGTTCTGTGCACATCAATTACGGCTAACGGTGTATGCTACAAATGAAATAGAAGCCGACGATTTATTGACCATTTTGAATGTTTCGCGATGCTGCTATAAAACGAATTACGGTCGATTTCCAGCGGAATGGCGAAGAGTTTAAAGTATTTTATCCACTGCCAGTTTATTTTACTATCAAAGCATCTAACACGATTTCCCATAAAGGCTCTGTGGTAAAGCGCACTATTTTCCATCCGCACTTTCAGCAAGCAAAAATGTAAAACGGTGTGCAGCAAGAGGATTTCCATTCGGCCAATGCCGATACAGTGACGCAAAAAGCAAATCAGTTGACGCAAAACAAAAGTTCAAACGCTTCAGGCTCTTTTTGAGTGGTGCCTTTCCAATCGAACTGTGTAGGCCTTTGAATGTCGCCGTTTCACAGATGTGACGACAATTTGTTTTTTCTGCCTTTATCGTCCTTCCGAGTTTAACAAGAACTTCGACGCGTGGTTCGTGGCTCAACGACTTGCTATTGATCCAACGTTTTTTTGCTAGCAATGGAAACAATGGCTTTTTTTAAATTGGTATGTGGTTTCATAGCAATGCTTTGTGTACAAATTGTGGACGTTGCACAGAGACAATGCATTGTCCTGCTATCTGCTATTTTTCTGATTGGATTTATCTGTGTTTTTTAGTTGATTTTCCAAAAGATTTTTAGTTTTTTTTCTGCGAATATTAAGCACTAGCAAGCAAACGGAACTGAATGAGATGACGCCTGCTCCGACAATGCTGTAAATAGACGGACAAACTCCCAAAAATAAACCTTCGAACAAAAATGCAAAAACAACTTGACTTGTCATGACAATTGTCATCGGTCCTGCTTCTTGCACTTGCAGGGCCATTGTTTGCAGAATTATGGCAATCAAGGCGAATCCAGCTATAAGGACCATCACAAACAAATCACGCAGACACGGTGAGGCGAGAGTCGTCTTGGTCAATACGAAGATTGTTGAAACGATTAAGCCAAGCAAGCTTAGGTAAAACAAAGACAGACTGAAGTGCACTGCCGCTCCCATTTTTCTGATGCAAACCAGAGCGACTGCAACCAAGAAAGCCGATAGTAAGCCCAAGACTATTCCCAGCGGTCGGCTGTTAGGTTGAATGTCGACATTGTCACTTGCGAAGATGAAGGAAGGTTGCGCGATGAAAAGCAGCCCGACGAGAGTCATTAGAGTCAAAAGTCCATCGATTAGTCCGTATGGCTCTGAAACAATCGAATTGCACCGCTTTAGATCAACCCTATGTGCTAAGCAAATACTCACTGTACTAATCAAAAATCATTGCCCAAAGCTTGGTATGCTCAAGGTTTTACGTTAACGAAAGGTAATATAGCACAGAATCGGAACAGAGGCCTGGATTGCCGTTTTTGAAATATGGTTCTGCGATGTGTGGGACAACAAACGCTTTGTAAACATTTCTTGTCTTGTTTTTTTTTGCATATTCTTAACTGTTTTTTATATTTTTACAGGTGGTTTCTTTCAACTCTTGGTTTTATCTGCAAGCAAAAGAAAACCGCACATACCAGAGGAAAACTACTTTTTAAGACGCATCCCTGCTTTAATCAAATCCAGTAAATTGCATTGAACTTAAACATTGAGAATCGAGCAAGTTTCAATTTAGATTTAAAACATGCCGCGGGCATGTCTTGGCCTCCCGCAAAGCAATTAATCCGTTCACTCGACTGAGGATGCAATGGGCACGCACTCAAACCATGTAAAAACGCGGTGTATAAAGCGCGGGAAGCAATTATAAGTTTTCGTGGAGCTATCGACTGGTTTTCACGTAACCCAATATGTGAATGCGTACTATTATGCAAACAAGCTTTAGACCAGCTATGTCCAACCCAGATGGCTTACTGAGCAAAAAGTGTGTCGCTATCTTGACCAGGGCCGCATATTGAAAGACATAATAATTAGGGCCGCACATTGAATGACTTACTTTGAGCTCAAACTATATTTAACTTAACCCAATGCACTGAAAGTGTTCGAATGAAACTGCGATGGTAACAGACGTGATAAAGTTGCTCTGAGGACGACCTGCATCAAAATTGTCAGTTCAAAATTATCAAAACAAGGACAGACTGTCTGTGTGTAAGACACTTTTACTGCGGTGTAAACCAAAACTGGGTCGTACGAAACCATCAACTGGGCCGCATGCGGCTCGCGGTCCGCGGATTGGACAAAGCTGCTTTAGACCACACCCAGCGCAGCTGGAAAGCTAGCAACTATGGTAGATTGGTAATTGTGTAAAAACTGCAAATTTGCCTATGTAAAGATTATTATACAGATTTCCATATAATATTATGATTTTTGTTAATTAAAAAACATTGCATATACGCGGTACCGCAATCTTTCGTCATTTTGCATATCTCTTCAGTGGTTCGTCTTAAACCATATTTTAGCTTACAAGTCAAAGGATATAAGAGACACGTGTATCGGTAATTTTGCAACATGATTAAGAGGCACCGTGATCAACGTTTTCTAGCGAAACGAGGCGATAACATTTGAAAGAAGCGTTACATGAAAAGTATATTTCGCAAACGATATCCCTGAGGATTGCGTAATAGAACATATGAAATGGTGTGTGCCAGATCGAACAGAAAAGTCAATGCTCTAAGCAAATGCACATTCGTAATATTCTGAAGGAAAAAAATGATGACAAAACCACAGTACAAGATGAAGAAAAAACGAGACATTACACAATCGTGAACAAAATTAACTGCATCATCTAAATATGATTTAGGATAGGGCTTGGCTTAAAACAGAATGCTTGGCGTAAACAGAAAAAGCATTACACTGATGCAACAAAAACGCATTGTAATGCTTAACTTTACTAATCTATGCCTTTCTATTATGGTAAAAGAACTTTCTTTGTTTGTCTGAAACAGGGTTCCCAACCAAAGGTGCATGTACCGCCAGGGGTAGATTGGCCTATCTGAAAGGGTACATTTAAGGTTAGCAATGGAGAGGAAAGATATGTTTGTATGTTATTTATTTTTAAATATTTACATATATACATCAGCCGCAAGAAATTATCTTTGAGATACAAAAACTGAGTCTGCATTTACAGTTCTAAAAATGTAAACGTTTTAAATATTCGGTAGATTTGTGTTATTTTACTCAGCCTTTTTGTCATAAGAAATTTTAGGCGTACATGCTCATCTGACGAAATGCTGAAGAGGTACATGGTCAAAGAAAATTTAGGAACCCATGGATACGAAAAAAAGGGTGTAATCATCCAGACATGTCTTTAAAACACTCTCCTTGTCCCTGTAAGACACAGTAGCGAAACTTTTTTTGAGTAAAATGAAACGAGAAGCAACCTCTCTGGCCGAAAAACACATTTTTGGTTTAAAAACAGTGTTGAGGGCTAAGTGTACTCAGTGTTGTGAATTAGCTATTTTATAGTGGACGTCAAAAGCACTGTTTTTTTTTCAATTGTATTTCAAATTTGCAGTGAAGTTTTTAAAATATCCAGAATCCCTATTGAACGTAATTAAAATATCCAGGACCCCTATTGAAGATTTTCACTGTTTTTATTTTATGTGGAAAACAGACTTGTGGAGACAACCGCAGTTCAAACGTTATTGATATTTGATAAATCTGGCTACTTTTGCATGCAAGAATTACATCAAATGTATTATTCGAAACAGTTCAGAGTAGAGGCCTCGAGTTCTGCAATATGTGTAACATCCTAAAAATTAAATTTTCGATTAGTTTCTTTTTATATCAGCTGCATGATTGTGACCAAAATGTGTTCCACAAAATATGATTATGGAAAAATATGGTCGTCTCTTTTGCCTAAAACCTAGGACTAATCTAAACTCACTGTTGATTGCATAGTTTTCAACATTTTGTCTCGATCGATATGGTGGCTTCAAAAACTGTCAATCACGGTCCACAAAATCTCCAAATTATTTCCATTGCGTGATGTTTGTATTACCGGGTATTTTTATTATTTAAAATCTTACACAGATGTTCTTTCTGGTTTAAAAATCAGCTTATGAAGAATGCAGGAAGTATCAAATAGGACAATTTTTGCAGACATGAACAGACATCATTCGCATTTCCCCAAAGCAGCTTCCTAAATTGATAGGCACACAAATGTTGGATTATATCTAGAAAAAACAATTTGCTTGTTTCATAGAATTAAGGCTATAATAATGGCAAAACTCTAAACATCAAATCAACCTAAATACCTCAGCTCATCACAAAACCTATGGTGTAAAGCTGAGAGCATCCTAAGGTCATTAAAATCAGATGACGTGCTCAAACGTCTTGTGCAGGAAGTACCACAATAGCATAACACAACGCAGGTGGCAAATGCATGTAACAGCAACGGGCAGCAAAGTTCAGTTCAAATTATAATTGCTAGTTCATTTCAAAGTTTTCTGGTTGTGCAAATATCAGTAAACGCAAGGCTAAGATATTTTTTTCGCAATTTTAATCAACAAAAATGTTCCATTATTTTAAACGAGATACTTTTCAAGGCATCTTGAATAATACCTACTATCAAAAGTATTCAATTATTAGGCTTTTCTGTTGCAGAGTGGGTATTTGCAGAAATAAATTCAAAAAATGTAGAATACAATGAAACCATTCTTCATGATTATTCACCGTCACACACAGCTAATTGCAATCTAAAACTATTTTTGTTTTTCAAACGTACTGGCCCTGGTTTTAACGGCATAAAATTAAAAATTGAATCAACGCGTCAAAACGACAATGACTTCTGTTGCTCAGAATTATAAATAAATAAAATAAAATTTGGGGAAATTGCAATTAAAATTTGGTGAATTAATTCACTCTATGAGGTAAACCTTAAACTCAGCAACTGTGCACGACATTTTTGTGCAAGTCTTTACCTGCTTTACTCATTAACACCTTCAGTCACTACCCAGGGTACAAACCTCTCAAGACAACAAATGAAAGCAGGCCAACCATCACTATGTAGGTGAACATGATGGCCGTGGCATCACCGACTGGCATCAGTGTGAAGTTGTAATATGTCAGTGTTGAAGCAGCCGCTCCAGTTATAACTCGTACAGCCATCGCTATGTTTGAAGATGATTTCTGTCCAGCAGTAACCTGACGCCGGTACGTAACTACCGGCAATAACACGATATATTGCACAAGCCATCGCATCGTTAGAATCTCTTCGGCTTCAGCTGTTTGCACAAGCTTGACGCAGAGAGAAGCAACAGCCCCACTCACAGCCGATAACAGAGCGTACGAACACCCCAAAGCAGTGTTGCATTTCCATGGTTTTAATTTCTTTTTGCTTGGATTAGAAGAGAAACAACTCATCATTTTTAAGGCTCTTGACGACTCAAGATATTAGGTAAACTTGACTGTGATCTATCCGGAGGCTTGCAATTCATTGATTTATTTATTCACGCAAACACTTATGCACATAAATTCAACAAAGTCGATTTTCAGAAAACAACTGTTACTCATGTACCGAATATGCGCCGTGTCTGCCATTGCCTGCAGCACCAACTGAAATGAGTAATAGATTGTTTCCAGCAAGTCGCTTGAGCTACAGGTCACGTGGACTACTTGAGCTCGAAGCATAAACAAGATGACAGCGAGTATCCATTGCTGAAATATATCGGCAGATGATGTGCCGGATTGTTTCGAAACTGAAACTGCGATGAGCTCTGTATCTCAACAGTCAAAATGCTTTATCTATTGCAAGCGTTTTGCATAAACACGTTTATAGATTGCTGTAACCTCGTTTTACCAGCAGCTTAAAGAAAAAAATTAAAAATTTAAATTTAAAGATGGTACACAAAATAGGAGACAGAGCCCAACTGTCACAAAAACCTGTTTGCTTTTCGGCAAAAGACACGCCGTAGTGTTTTTCATTTAAAAAATCAACTGTTTTCACAGGTCGCTTCCTTATAGGAAAATATTCCTTCGATTATAATTAACATGGAAAACCAATGTGTTGCTAATTACTAAGTCTTAAACGCAAACATGGTCAGTCACCACTTTTTCAGAGATTTTTCAGGCAGTCATCCTGAGAAAATCGCATTTAACCAAAACAAGGCAATACGCTTTGAACAAGCTTATGTTTAGATGATTTCGTCATTCCGAAGAGAGAACAAACCGAGCACAATGGAACTGAACTGAACACTTTCTTCCAACACAATGATTTGCACAAGTACACCATGTGCAGAGTTTCTTCGGGTCAACGGTCACTCATTGATTTCTGCATAGTTTCAGCTGACTTTGTTCCTTTCAGTGTTAGACGTTCTTGTCAAAAGGGCGCAAAACAAGAGCCTATGAAAGGGGCGGATAGGAGGTGGCACATCGTACTCGGGCCCGGTAGGTACTGAAGCCCGGGAGGATAAAAGCACGAACGCTCAGTTTTTTGTGATCTAGCCCAAAATTGACGGTCGCTTTTTCCAATTGCAGCGCTGGTAGATGGTACCTATAACCAGTGTTGTCTCTAGGATCTTGACATATGTGAAATTTCCGAAATGGTAGCTTTAATGAAAATTTGCCCAAGCCTTCAGCAGCTGAAGACGGTTCCCAAACTGTGTTGCGCGTAACACTTGTGGTATGCGAAGTTTTGTGAGCAAATTGGCGTAGGTTTACTAGAAATTAAAGAAAACAATATCGAATGAACGTAAGGGATCTTTTTGATCGTAAAAATTTTTTCAATTTACACCAGTGAAGTAGAACGCGAAATTTCACACTGAAATTTCACTGTTTGCTTCAGTGGTGTATGGATGTACTGGAATGCAGATTTTTTTCATTGTGACGTCATACTTTGAACTTTATCTCTTGAAAATCTATTAAGTTAGTTTCGACGTAATCCAAGTTTATGGGCAACTGGAACCTCAGCAGATTTTCAAGACAAGGTCGATGGCCGCAAAATAGGAGAGTGCAGACTTCTGTCAAGACCGCTGAGTAAGCCTTGAACAAGTTATATAGACAATACTGAACTGTTGCGTTGCAAACCACCATAGAGCAATTAACAGCACGATACTGAACTGAGAAACCTATCCAAAATAGAGGCTGCATAAGTGAATAATCGCGACCTGTAAAGAGTTTGAATAAGAAAACTTTAAGAACAAGAATATTAAAAAGGCGTTCTGCGGGACACAAATATCACGTCGTGGGTCGCATGGGCCTGACGGTCCAGCGTTTGGACTATGGTAATTTAGTAGTACAGTCAGGCCTCCTTTGTCCGAACTACGATTATCCGGAATCCCCGCTATCCAACACAAAATTACTGGGAACGGATTTCTCCCAATGCATTTCCTCCCGTTAATCCAGAAACCTCGCTGTCCGAGCCCGACTGCGACGCGGAAATTTAGAAACGGATATGTCAAACCAATAGAAAAAAGAACCGCTAAACCGGATTGCGCCAACTGTTACATAGTTGTTTATTAAATTGCAATGGAAGTGTAAAAGTCAATTTTCTATGCACAATGAATGTAACAGTGGCAAAACTTGCAGGACGCGGTTAGGTCTCTTGCACAGTTCTTTTTCGCGTTTAATCACATTCTGAATGCATACTGGCATACGTGTATCGATCGGATCTGCTAATAGACAAAAAAACTATGACTATTTCATTTAGCCATGTTCAACAGGCAGTTTACATATTTGCTTAAGTTGCCAGTTTGTCTAAGTCTACAGTTTCCTTCTGTTCACCTCTGAGCGTCCTCTTTGGCGAGTTCTACTGTACTAGACATCGTCACCTTTGTTTACATTGTTGGCATTTACTCTGGAAAGAATTTCGCTCTTTATACCTTCGATTCCGATTATCCGGATACCTCGCTAAACCGTCTTTATTTAACAAAGCAAAGTGGTTCGGGTAAACGAGGTCTGACTCTATTGAGAGCAGTGACGATGGCGTTGTATGGACTTTTAAAATCTTTTCAGGATGACGCCTGCAAACTCTTTGCAACTATCAAAAAATATTTTGCTATGTTTTTTTAATCACGAGCTTATTGTGACATACTAAAATGAAAGTACTGCATATTCCACCTTACATACAATATGAGTACATTCGCTTTCTCGAAGAGGAGAAAATCTGGAGCAATGTGTAATTTGCGTAAAGACACTCGTTAATGGGGCATACTCTAAGCTAGTCAGTCACGAATTCCCCAATTACTGATTTTCCGTCTACGTGGAGTGCGAGTAGGGGTTCGTAGCTATTATGACTATGAAATCGAAGAGTCGGAACAACCTCTCTGAGCCTAGCATGATTCCTGATGCGCTGTTAGCAAAATAATTCCTCGCATTGACCAACTGATCGAGAAAAGACAACTTCATCCACTCCATCAAGATTGTGTTTTGTTTTCGGTTATTATCTTTATTTAAATTTGAAGTTTTCAAGCTCTGGCTGGCATCTCTTCCGATGGTATTCACCCCTTGACTCCTGGGATTTTCCCAAATTGGGCAATTCATAACACGGCAGTTGATCGAGCTACAGAGCTGTTTAATCCTCTACAGATGCAGGAAGTCTTGTACGTTCCATTAAAAAAATGACTAGTGTTGGGTTTGAGCTTTTTTGTGGGTGACGTCATATTAGGGTCAGGTTTAGGCTTTTTTGGCTTACGTCATCAGACCCTGGGCCGCAACCGCAAGAGGGAGCCTTTTGTTTATTTAAAAAAACTAGGTGAAAATCTGCATCTTTGGAGTTATGGCATGAAATCCCCTGATTGGCTTTATAGCGTTTGTAGTTTAGAAGATGTGGCCTGAAAACAACAAAATAAATGATTAATCCCCTAGGGAATTAATTAATCATTTATTTTTTGGGGGGTTTCATGCCATAACTTGCCAACCACAAACACTAGGAGACCAATCAATGCTCTGAAAATGGCGCACACATGACTTAAACGTCTTGTTGTTGTCATCTTCCTTTATGTTGCAATATTTTGTCACTAAACAGGAAGGACATATCAGTGATGAAAATCAATCCAGATATTGCGACTAACGTTGCTGAAACAACTGCGACTTTGCAAGGCTCTGCAAAATAGGTTTCGTTCACAACATCAGTTTGAACCCTTGCATGTTTTCGAGAAATCAATAAACTAAGATACAGTTCTTGCAATTGTCCCAGGTATGAAATTGATAAATTTCACTTCGGAACAAAACGAACGTTTCAAATCATAATACTATTAATACCCTTGTAAAAATATTTACACATTAGAGATGCTGTTGGGGGCCCTTTGAGAGCAGAATACTTACACATTGCAGCTGCTGTTGGGGGCCCCTTCGAAAGCAAAGTACTTACACACTAGAGTTTCTGTAGAGGGCTTCTTAAAAAGCAGTGCACGTACGCATTGCAGTGGCTACTTGGGGGCCCTTTGAAAGCAGAGTACTTATTTATCATCTGCTTTGGAGTATATTGTATGAGTGGATAACACGTTTTTCACCAAAAATGAGGAAAATTTTCGCGCAAAACACCTCGAAGGGGCGCCTAAATAGGGTGCCTCACTTGCGTCTTTTTAAACCCACTCCTGGCTAAAACGTTCCTTTATGATCATCTCGGATCTCGATATTCGGATAATATAACTCAGTGGCGGATCCAAGGGAGCAGTTCAGAGAAACTGCAGCTACCCCCACAAAACGTCTTTGACGTGAGGGCCACTGCCTCCTAGAAAAGTCTGTGGCGCTCCATTAAATGGTGCCCCTTTTAAATGAATATGCCCATTTATGGCGTTTATCAAAGTAGACACAGAGATTAAAAACACTTTTAACTCTGCAATCATTTACTCTTCATTGAACTTCAGGACTTACGTGCCAGACTTTTACCCAGCCTCTTACCGAATACTATCAACAATGATATTGTTTCTTAGTAATGATAATACAGTGCATCCTCGATTTTCCGGCCCCCGATTAACCGGCCGGGTTCAACAGGGAGGTACATTCAATTATTTAGTCTAAAATCTACACGTTTTACAATGGAAAAAACTACAAAGCCAACAAACAATGTTGTCAAGAAGCTCGTTTCTTATTTTGTAAGTTTATATTATTACGTAATAGTGTATTATTACGTACTGATGAAAGCAATAGTGCTGATGAAAGTTAAACTGTTTAATAACTTATTTTCATTAAATTATGTGATTTTAAATTTCACCCGAGTTTCTGTTTCGTTTAGCATTTAAATTGTTTTGTGGCTAAGCTTGTTCTCATACTAGTTTCGTTTTTTCGTTCTTTTAAGTGTGGTGTAGGTGGTGGACGGTGGGCACCCTACGATAGACAGTTTTCTTATCCGGCCAAATGCTTATCCGGCCAAGATTTTGGAAAAAGGTTGCCCAACATGGCCGGATAATCGAGGATGCACTTTACTCCTGTTCCATTCTTTCTTCCCGTGTGAGAACTGTGCAGCCTTACTCAGGTAATCATATACGCATTTGCTTTCCCTAACAGTGTTCTCGCCTTTCCGCTGAGCTATGCAAAATTTCTGTTTTTTACAGGATTATTTATTTAATGCCTGATGACAGGGACATACTGTACATAGACTTGATTATTAGCGGGACTACTGCTTGATTGTATGCCACCTACCAAATTCTAGTATAGTATTTAGGAATATGAGAAATACAGGCATTTGAAATACGCAAAATCTACTGTTGACAAAAAACAAGTTTCGCAAAATTAATTTAAAAATATTTCAAAAGTTTTTTTCATCAACACTAAAAAAGCCTTAAAAAAATTATACATGTTTTATTTCGAGACATTTCGGATTATTCTTAATCCATCTTCAGTCAAAAAATAAAGCAACACTTGGCAAAGTCAGCAATTCAAAACCATAAGGCTTTGTGACGCAAGAAGAGACAATGCTGTGACGCAAAAGATGTCAAACGCAAACCCAAGACAGACAGCCACGTCAAAATTGCTGAAAGCAAATGCAGGGCCAAAAGTTATGCAGAGAATATTAAAACAAACTCTACGTAAGGCCATATTTTACGACAACAAGCCGAGGCCAGCAGCGAGAAGGCAATACACAAACCATTGCAAGCGAAGGATGCAAAAAAATTAACAAATTAGTACTGCAAGTCTACAACTAGCACCAAATGTCCACGTCAACACCAACGATAAATGTACAAAACATCTATTACCATAAGAGTGGAACATCAGACAATATTTGACATCATAATCTACATGTTAAAGAGGTATAAAGGGGTGGAAAAATTGTCTACATTAATCTCGCGCTGCTGCTCTTGTATTAAAAGTGTTTCTTTGATTAATAATTCACGGTAGTTACAAGCTGAAGCCAAGATTTCGGGATTTTTGAAGTCCACGAAATGATCCGGATGTGAGCATAAATGTTTGACTACATCGGTATTTTGATGGTTAGATTTTAAGGGTTGTGTTCTTCCAGTCGAAATTTCAAATTCCTTTGTGTTTGACCAATATAGGAATTACCACAAGAACATTTAAGTTTGTATACCACATTGCATCGTTCCAGATGTGCTTGTTTGTCCTTATACTTAAAATGATCTCCGATCGTGTGTGTTCTATG
>Ga0210059_1004374_pt1 | contig 22779 bp, 14 predicted proteins | sample Ectturendosymbi2_FD_188042 | JGI IMG/M metagenome (GOLD analysis project Ga0210059, IMG submission 188042) | Ecteinascidia turbinata endosymbiont from Florida, USA - Sample 2 (SPAdes) (version 2) | ecosystem: Host-associated > Tunicates > Ascidians > Unclassified | place: Key West, Florida...
CTTGTTAGTTTCTTGGAAATTTTGTTACTATGATATAATCGTTGGAGGTTATTGCTACAGCAATTTATCTGTTACATTTTTACTCTGGATCGTCTATGTGCCGGTTACAGCGTTGATTGTTCAGGGCTGCGGAGCCGTCATAAAAATGACACAGCTCTGGCTCCGCCTCCAGAGCTGTTGGTTTTCATGAGTGTGGCTCTGGTTCCGGAGCTCGGCTCCGGCTTCTGGTCGTTTTCACACATTTATATTTTATTGACTTGGTGTGCCTCAAGGTGAATAGAAAATGAATTAAATCAAGTGCACAAAACTAAGAGGATACACCAAACCTTTTTGAGTAATTTAATCTGATAGTTTTTACAAGAATCGCTGTTACCATGAGGAAATCAGCGTTAAAACAACAATCACAGATTCAGACGATTCAGAGAACAGTCACTAGCAGAAACGTAGCTCAAGTTTACGGTAATATAAACAATTACTGGAAAGACAATCGCTGGTTTTGCCGTCAATGCCTGAGAACCTTTTGTGATTTCTTACGACCGGAATCAAGAAAATGGCTCTTTCGAAAACTGCATTTGTGTCAGAGCATTTAAAAGCAGAACAGTCCCAACTGACCAAGTGTTTTGCACTTGTTGCATGCTTTGCCTGTTGCAGCCTTGGCGATTCCAGGTAACAGCGCTGCCCGGGCAAACCATGCAAAGAGCGCAAAACACATAGTCGACTTTCATGTGCTTTTTCAAACACACACACATTTGCATTAAGACAAATGCGAATATGTGTTTGAAAGTCCTTTGTTCATAGAAATAGTATGAGAAAAAATTCACATCTTACTTTTTAAAAATAGCTGAAAACTTCTCGTTTCTTATCTTTTGCACTCAAAATAAACAGTGATGAATCGCAAAGTAAAGCACAATTTAACACGCAAAGCTTAGGAGAAAATAAGACTGATGGTTACCGTGCTGAAAACAGATTTTTTCCACAGATGAAAACTTCAAGAGAAGTTCACATTTGTTTACATTGATTTTTACACCCTCCTGATAATATACTCTTATGCAAAGCAATGTTAGTTTGCTACCAATTATTTGCAACTTTCATGTTACGCTACTGTTTGTAAACGTAATGTTTCCTCGTGAACTTTGCCAATAATCTAGGAAACGTTGCTGGTAAACCTAATGGTTTCTAGTAAAAATTCCTATTTTACAATGGCGTGCCGTGCATTTTACACTTAAATGTGCAGTGGTATCATATCTCAATCATACACCCTGCTAACAGCATGACTACACATCTACAAAAGCTTTGGATATTTTATTATACACCTACTCATTATAGCTCCGTTCTTGTTAGATCGCTACACTACCACAGACCCAGTTTGATCATTCCGACTAGAAAGTAAGATGCTGTGGTAGTTATGTTTTTTTACTTCTGCAACAGTGATTCTCAACCATTTCGCTGAAGGGAGCCAAATCCAGACCTCCGATTTTGTTAGTGAGTCGCACTAAAAATTTTTTTCACATGTCAATTGACACGTTTTGTTTTATTGCAGTAACAAAGTCTGTTACACAAAATATTAGAGGTGTTACTGAAAGACATTGCCCAACGAAAGAAATCCTTTCCCAGCAAAGAATCAGACACCAAGGTCTTACAGAGTATGTATTTCGTCTACGAAGTAGGCGTCATCAGCTCTTGTTCAAATAGAATCTGTTACAGAAAGATTGCTAAAAGCCGCACAAAGGATGCTTTGGAGCTGCATGCGGGTCTAAGAACAGTGTTTGAGAACCATTGTTCAACCAATAACACCACGCCTGGCGGATACGATGTCACAGCCTTAGCGATTATTAAACCAAAGAAACATCAAAGACTTGCAGATTCATTGTTGCAGTCTGGTGTCGTAACTCGTAACAGTCGCGTTTAGTATGCTATAAAGAGCCCATGTAAGTCTATCTGGCAAAACCGTTAGTATCTTAGGGACCCGGAGCAGGAGCTACCTTTCAAATGGCCATCGCTCCAGCTCCGGTCCTAAATTTTGTAACTGAGCTCCGGTTCCTTCTGATTTGTATTTGAACTCCAGCTCCCGGCAAATGCCCAGCTCCGGCGCTGTAGCCCTGGATTATGAGTTTTTTTCACAATAATTATGAACGTAATATTAGCGTTGTAATACACTTGCTTAGTTCAGCTATTTAATACTTTGTTTAACTAAAATCATTTAACATTTGCGATCTTGTGTTTGCTTTATTAGGCTTGGGGGGCGTGGGCGAAAACGACGTGTCGAGAGTGAAAAAGGGGCGATGGAATAAAAATGTTTGAGAAACACTGGGTTAAGGGGAAGAGTTCATCGATGTTTCAGCTTCATGCACGAATATGACAAAAAAATCTGGACGCTGAATACGAAGAGGAGTGATTGCCGTGCACTTCGCCCTCGCTACAAATGACGGAACAGATTACAGTTACAAAACTTTAGCAATAATATTTGTGCTTCTGCTATGTGCTCCACTGATAAGCCCACAAAGTGCCAGATTGTCTGTCTTTAGTTCGTATGTTAGTTGAAAACACACTTAAACCCAGAACAATTTGCACGCGAAAGGAAATTTATCAGTGTTAAAGACATAAAAACTTACGTGGGCACATGTGTGACTTACATCAAACCCTTTGCTATTATTTTGACTATTTTAAGACATGTTCTAGTTAACCATGCCGCAAACGAGCCAGTTGAAAAGAAGCCAATGCATTGTGTGAGATATTTAATAACTGCTCTAAAACACATAATAAGCCACTGAGCAACATTCAATTAAACTTCACGTAGAAGTCTTGCCCGTGCGTTCCAAACACCATTTAAGCGTGGGCTAACGTCAATATATTGCGAAGAGATTTTTCCATGTTGGCCGGCGAAGTAATACTGGAGACAATGCAGCATATAAATCTATCAAGAGTGGTTAAAAGAACTCAGCCCGAGCTAAAAAGCTTTTACAAACTAGATTGAAAAATATTGGAGGCTAAACTTTACTTTGAGTGTAACTTTACCGAAAATTTCTCTGTTCTGGGTTGACGAAGTGTGTGTACAAAAGATATTTTCGGATGATAGGCAGCACTTTAACCTAAAGTTGTGAAAGTCTACTGCCTATACTAAAGATGTGAGCGACTCAAATTTTAGTACCCAGACCAACCCATATCCTCCAAAAACAACCCGTATCCAAAGCGGTAGTCCGGTACCCCTGATTATTCTAATATTTTGGGACCGAATTGGCCAAACCCGAAATAACAATCTTAGATAAAAAGTACACCACCCAATTTAAGTGGCTTTTTACCTTTCAACAAGACATCTTCATAGCTTACTGGATAGGGTTGTTATAAATTTCACTAAATGTCATGCAACCCATTGCGTACAGAACTGCCGCGAAGTAAACATGATGAAGATTTGCTAATTGCTACATCTTCATCTGTAGTAGATCAACATAGAAACAGAAAAAAAATATTCGGAACGTTTATTGATGTGTAGGCTAAACCTTCGCCCATATGTGTGTTTTTATACATGCTATATGGAATAAGTAGTTATTAAATTAAGTTTTTCTGCTCTGAGATAGCAGCTCATATAAAATCAAATGCAGGCCTAACTAACTTCTACTGTGCACGTATGAGATCATCTGGAGGGTTAGAATTTTTTCTCCAATTGGAATGAATGAAAACGAACAATTCTGTGAAGTACTCACATCTTAATTTTCCAGTGGGTATCAAACTCACTTTCCTTGTTTAGGACGGATACCACTTCATTAATGGCAGCTTCTTCATAACTGGACAAATTCGCCAGCAGACCGACGTTGAGTGAGCATGGCCGTTGTGTGCATTTGTCGCACATAGACGAAAAGCCCATCAGTTCCTCGCAAGTGACCACTTGCAAAAGTAAAATGGGCACTAGTAAAACAAAACTAGGCATGATGGCCAGCTGCTGCTAATTATAATCTAACCTCTAACCGCGAGTTCGGCAGCTGGTAGTCTATTATTATTTGTTGTGTTTCGACAAACATCAGAATGTCTTTGTTTCGTAACACACTGGCCGTTAAGTTTAGAGGTTCCATAGTTCTGCTCATTTTCACCTTTATTTCATAAACTATCTCCCATGTACATTTTTATTTTGGCTTCGACGTAGATTTTTTCCAGTTGTGCCTTTACTCTGTACTCTACTAATACTACACAAAGTGACAGATGTTTTGTCTGGACTATGTATCCTGGAACAATTTCATGACAAGGTGTAAATCACTTTTAAGATATAAATGCTGTAGGTGGCGAATTTCAACAAAATTTCGCTGTTATTTTCAGACATATTTTGCTTGGAAGTTAACAGTCGATTTAGGCAACAGAGCCATTAACATCAGTTTCTTTTCTTAACTGAAACCGATGGACAAGATTTCTGCGAAAGATGAGCGTTGTTGTTACATATTTTAGACTTTGACCCTGCTCTTACTTTGAGCTGGAGTCCTGCTCCGACTCAAAAAAATTTAAACATCAAATACAACTTCTGTTTCCACACCGGAATAGTCCAAACAACTCATGACAAAGGTTCATCTTATGTGCCAAATGCTCTAAAATAAACAGTCATAACGCTCTTTGCACTTTCTTTTTGCATTTTCCCTTCAGTTTTATGGCTAACGTTTGCTGTGAACATTTTACTTGATATCCAGAAACCTCTTAAACTCCATTTGTGCTTTTGCATGCCACAAATGTCTGATTATAGAGTGTGCACGTCATTATAAAAATAAGAACTAGTGATGAAATGTCATTTACGCCAGGCTTTTCCCAATTTGCAAACTCGGTGTTATGAAACTTTGCTCGTGTACAGTGGGTACTCTTCTAATCGTAGAAGAGTACCCACTGTACACGAGCAAACTAATAGGCCTACTGCCTATTGCCACAGATAACCTGAGCTTACAGTCCGAGCCGGAGGAAGGGTTCCCAGCACCATTAGCCGGGGTAGGCCCCAATGCTGACTGGAGACCTTTGTTAGGGCATATAGACACACCAGAACTGAAGTTAACAAGAACTGCTTCATGTATTTTCTTTTTCAGCATTCGTATTTATCTAATACGTCAATGAAATTGATCTTCCCACTTCCCATAGCTTCATGTTATCTAAGGCCATCATTGCTTACTACGAAGTGCATTGTGGTTAGCTTCGTTATCAGCATTTGCCTCGGTAAGCTGGCAGTTGTGTAGGTAACGTTGCTGAATCCACGTTGATTGGAAGCATTTTAGTTTAGTCTAGTCGGAAATTATTCAGGAAAATTATACTGCAGACCTGTGTTGTATCTTTTCACTGCACAAGATGAGAATAGCCGATTTCTGAGGTATACAATAAGGTAAAATCGCATTCGCAGCCCGAGCCCGTAATAACCAGTGCATCTTCATAATAGTTGTCGAATGAAAACTCACCACTTTACACCAGTGAGAAATCCAGTTATTTAACCACAATAGCACTGTGTCTTCCATGATAGTGCAGATATATCAGCCAGAGAGCAATCGTTTCACCGCAGTGTTTAGAAGCCTCTGTCACAAGATGGAGGTAATTTTATAACATTGTGTTCCCTGTTTTTCAACATTTCATAAAGAGATAAAACATTTTATTTATTCTCGAGCTACTACTATAGAAACTATTTTACTATTTGCGTAGTATAGTTTTTATCGTCGTGTTTGTCTATACTTATGTGGTCTTGTAATGGACATTTGACTGCTATCATGCTAGACAAGAAAATCGTAGCGTAACTGTTCGCCAGATTAATCAAATTTTTTGTTCTGTTGTGAATTTAAGAAAACTGCCTAACGTTAAGTGGTACAAATTTGTCCTTAAAAGTTAAGCTTTCCTTTTAAATAATAAACTCAACGATCATTTTCCCCGCTTGTACATTGAAATTTTATTTGATTGATCATTTCAATTAAGTTTACGCTCTGGTAGTTTCTATCTGTTTTGGCTATTTGATTTTAAATAACTACCTCTTAAATTTGATTGAGAGTACTGGTATAAATGTTGAACTCTTTGGCCTCCAAGGGCGTACGCAAGGGGGAGGTGGGGTTAACCCTCTTGAGTTTCATATGTTACAAAAACTTTATTACCTGCGCAAAGGAGATTAATTGCTTTCGCATACTTATTACTTGTTAATTTGTCGATTTGATACAAATACTACGGAATGAGTTTGCATTCAAATTAATGTAAATGGTTCAAAAAGTAAAAATTAGGTTTTGGTGGGAATCTGGGTTATCGTCTGCATCCAGGAACCATATCACCACTGTTTGCAGACTTTTCGTCCACTACGCATGTTTAAAATGGTGTTCGGCGATAGTTGGCTTTATCCGAAACAATTGTTTTTATTTTGTCTGCTACGCCTGATCAGCTTATACACTGACCGCATCGGCTACATTTCCAATTTCTGTAGCATGATAGAACTGTTACAAGAGCTTATAAACAATAGTTGTTAACATAGAAGCATTCAGGTATTTGATAATGTCTCAGCAGGGAAAAAGGAAAACTAAAAGTTTGCTGGACTCCTATACATAACAAAACAAATGAAATTTTTCTTGTGTACTTTATGCGCATTCTCAATCCTTGTGTATTTAGCAAGATTCGATCTTGCAAACCGGGGTGTGCGCCAGGCCAGTGCCGGATTAAGGTAGCGCGGGGCCTGTAGGGTATTATTAAGAGCGTGGGGCCCTAAGTTAAAATTACACTTAAATAAGCGAACAACTGATAAATCATAATTATGTGGACATGCATGTGACTACTATTAGGCATACTGAATTTCGTAAGGAAAAACCTGGTACTAAATGACAACTGGTAGACTTCATGGGCTACTCTTGTTTTTTACCAAAACCGTGTTTAAGTGTCTTTTTACCAAGTAGGAATACATTACTGTACAGCTCACAAGCACAGTACAGAGACAGCAGTTAATGCTTCCAGACTCATTAACAAATTTGATCATTGCTATATCTGGACAGTGTAGTCTCAGTATGTGTCAAAACGATTGTCAAAAGCAACAACCCGAACTTAATATTGCATTTTATAAGTTTTGCCATAGCGAATATACTAGTACTGTCTATTTCACCTAAAAGTTCATGCTCTATACCAGTGGTTCCCAACCGGGGATCACAGAAAGATTTTTGGGGGTCCATGAGCTTTGTTCAAAAAAAGATTAAATCATGCAGTATTATTTCAAAAAATATAGCGGAAATGATTATTGACCACAAAACGAAAAACTCCAAAATTCAGAAGTTGTAAATGTTTCCACAAGAAGTTCCACACAGTAAAAGATGAAAATAAGTATTAGGCCTATATTGTGGAATAGTCAGCTGGACTCTGGCTGCAACTGATCACCAACTTATCAGCGTCGCTTATTCGGCAATCAGCATAAGTGAAATTTTAAAGCTTACTGGCCTGATCAACTTTTAGTTTTGCCCATAGAAAAAAAAAACAATTTCAAATCTAACTCTGACTTAAACCTAATTTTTACCCCCATCACTAACCTAGCTTTAACCTCACCCTGTCAATCTAAACTCTCACACTGACTAAAAACTTCGTCAGGCAGGGGCGTAACAAGGTTAGATGGCGCTCGGGGCAAGAAGCCCCCATGTTTGAAACTGAGATCTTTCGGAAGTAAATGTACTGTGTTGAAGAATGTACTTGTGACATTGTTGGGCTATTTTATCGCTCCCGCAGTGATTTGGGACCTCTATAATGACTCGGCGCAGGGGGAATTGCGCCCCCCTTGACCCCTCGTTACGCCCCTCACCTGAGGTGACCACGGAGCCGGAGTCGGAATTATGAATAAACACCGAGATGGAGCGAGAGTGCACTTTTAACATTTCATAGGACCTGGATAATAGCTTTCAATAAAATTTGCTCTGACATGCTAGTTGTTAGATTGATGTCATGACTCTTTTGTCTTGGTTAAATCAGACAGTGAACGATTCAATACAGGCAAGGATGGTTAAATTGGACAGTGAACGATTCAGTTTCTCTTGGTTAGATTGGACAGTGAACGTTTCAATACAGGCTGCAATACAGTCAAGGATGAGGGAGAGTATCAGACTTGGGAGCTCTGTTCTGACTGGCGCATGGCAAACTCAACTGTTTTTTTCTTTTTAGTTTTGTAGTCACATCATTTACTGAAAGTTTTACCTCTGCGCTGTATCTTGTTTTTTTTTAAACAGTATTCACAATTTGGCATTTTTAGTGTAATGTACGAGATAACAGTGTATTGTAGCCAATGTATTTTTAAAAATGAAACAGCTGCAATGCGGGTTCAGTGAAACCAGCAGAAATGCAGACTGCAGTTTACTTCAGATGTTCAGGGTATCCTTAAACATACTATTGTTATCTTAAAATTTTACTTTACAAGATAGATAAATTAGTTGTGTGAAAAAGTGGTATGAAGTGTTTTAAATGTGGCCTGAGGAGCTTTACTAGTGGAGTGTTATAAATGAAATGATAGTGCAGTAGACTTAGCTAGTTGTTCAATTGTGTTGTTCCCGAAGTACTCTGGTGAAGGAGTTAAACGAAACTTGGTCGGGGTGAGAACACCATATGATTTTGACTCCTGGTTCCAAGTTTTCCGAGTGTGAACAGAAGTCGGAGCGCAAGTTTCTAATGAGCTCAGGAGCTGGAGTCAAAAACGTGGCTCCGATCACCTCTGAACCTTGCGCTGAAAGCTGGCTGTGTCAATGACCCCTGAAGAAATGGCGAGCAAAAGAGACAGTTTTGCCAAATTCAATGTTGAAAAAGATTTTTCTGGATTTCCTCTGGAAGAAACTTTTTTTCACACACTGGAAAATACCATAAAACTTTGCCAGGTTTTCGTCCAGTTCCAAGATTCTTTTTTGTCACCAACTAGTTTTATATTTCACCAGATTTCAAAATCTGGTGGCCCATTTCACCATCTGACAATACTGTTGTCGATAATTTCAATGCTTGGTGAACAAACGTTTCACATTTTTTCAATTAATGCCATTTATCTGCAATTACCCCGACTTTAGAGATGGCACGGGCCAGCCCGTTTACAGCCCGGCCTGCCCGGAGCTAACAAGAAACCGCCCGGCCCCTTTATGCAAAATTACAACTTATTTTCTGGCCCGGACCGGCCCGTGGCATGTAATATAAAGTAACCTCAAATGCAAAGTAACAACAAATTTTCAGTTCATTGTCCTTTGGACACTAAAACCATGCTGTCTTAAGGCAATGGCCATAGGTCCGCCAGGGGGCCTTCACTTCTGAAAACTTATTCGTCCGTCGCCTGTAACGTGACACTAACACATGACAAGAGTACCCTAGGCTGCACTACACTTTCTAGTAATGTACTAAACCTAAACCAAGGGTCACCAACATCGTGCCCGCGGGAACCAGGTCGCCCGTATCGACCATGTGGGTTGCCCGTGGCCTGTTCTGACAACAGCATAAACATGATCAGTGTCTTCACAATTCTGAATATCTTTGATTTTTATTATTAATGATATATACCATAATATGAAGACAAATTATGTAAATTTTTATTTCAGGAGTCTGTGTATCAAACTGGTAGCCCTTCGCATGAATCTGTACCAAGAAGCAGCTCTGAGTTTCCAAAAGTTTGGTGGCTCTTGCCTTAAACCCTAACCTAAGCTTTACCCCTAATCTTAAACCAAGGGTTCACAATCTGGGGTACATGTACCCCTATGGGTAGATTTTTTTAAAAAGACTTTCACGCAGAAGCAAATCTCCAGACAAAATGAAAAATTTAAATTTCTTTCATTTTTGTGTAGCATGTGTAAAATATAGGGCCCTTTTTGATGTAACGCGAACAAATATAGAGGCAATGGGCCCTTGTTCAAGACCATATATTGTGGAAATGACATATCACAAATTGTGCAATGTTTTGGGGCAGCGTTCTGCGATTTTTACTCTGTCCCTGAAGTCTAATACCCACCCCTGGTTTATACCCAAACAGCCACTGCACAAGGTGTGCTAAGCAAACGAGTTTTGATTTACAGAAGGATTTGATGCATGCTGAGTTTACAGAAGTTTACGTACAGTTCGACACCGCCCACCTGAGGCTGGTAGAAAAGTTAGGAATGTGCAAAAATAGCCTAAATATTGGACTGTAGAAAACCGGAAACAATGCTGTTTTCAGATGAAAGTCATTTTTTGTTCAGAAAGCAAAATTAAATGTGATAGATTGGCCTGGAAACTCGCCAAATCTTAACCCCATTCAGAATTTGCGATCAGTAAGAAAATCCCGGTTACAAAAATTCGATTGCACTACCATGACCAAGCTAATAAAGGCCATAATACAAATACGGCATCCAGGGTTACGGAGTCGGAGGTAAAATGTCTGACTCCAACTCCGACCTTTCCAAAATTTCCGACTCCGACTCCTTAGCATAAAGTGAATGAAGTTTAGCGGCCAAGAATTTTGTAGCAACTAATACTCAACGGAAATCGTTGCACGTAGCAAGAATTCTCTGTTTCAACAAAAGTTTCATAAGAAATTGTACCGATTCAACTGGAATTCCCAACTTAGGAGTGTGATGTAAAAGTGATCCCGTTGGGCTTCCGGAGTCGGAGTCGGACAAAATATCCGACTCCAACCCCTAGTGTCGTTAGGTATCCGACTCCACCAAAAAGCCTCTGATTGCTTGCCACTCCGCAACTGAATTGGCATCGCGACAGCAAATCAAATAAAATTTTCAAAAACATTGCTCACCTGTGCCATACTGCAAGAAAGGCAGCGCAAACACCTATCAGGAAGTTGTTGCCACAATCACTCCCCGTGGATCCACCCCTGCCACAAAATATTGCAACATAAGACAAGATGACAACAAAACTAAAGTGCTCTAAAAAGCAGCTAGCTTCCCAAACTTTATCTACTGGCGTGCCATATGTTTCGTTTCATGTAGTGCTCTCGTACGTACCACCTCCATTAAAAAATCTCCAGAACTCACAAATAAACAATAAAAGGCACAAGTGTGTGATGACTGTCATTGAAAAAGATGCCATCCAGAGGTTGAAAACTTCAAACAAAAAATGTTAACAAAAAGCACAACATAATCCCATTGAAGTGGATCAAGTCGTCTTTTCTCGACTAGTTGGTCAAAGCGAGGAATCATTTCCCTGCTAGCGCATCAGCAATCATGCTTATGCGCAGACAGGTGGTTCTTCTGACTCTTCGATTTCATAGTAATCATAACTGAGAACCGTGCTAGCAATCCCACGTTGACGAAAATACAATAACTGGGGAGTAGCGTAACTGGCTAGCGTATAGTTCGCTGCATTAGCGAGAGTCTTCACGCACACTACACACTGATCCTGAGATTCTCGTCTTTGCTCGATAGATATGTACTCGTATTTTACTTGAAGTGTACTCGTATTTGACCCCAAGCTATACTTTCGCTTTAGCATGTTACAATAAGCTCGTGAACATTTACACGTGGTAAATTAGTTTTTCAATAGTTAAAACCCGAACAACATTATTATCGCCACACTGATACCAAACTCTCACCATTGGACCACACGCTGGCCCGCCTGCCGCATGCGACCCGTGACATGATTTTTTGCGTCCCGCATAACGCCTTTTTATTCTTTTTCTAAAAATTTTCTCAATAATCCAGATTGTTCAATCTCTTTGCAGGAGGCGATTATTCGCTTATGCAGCCTCCATTCTTGACTATCCTGCTCAGTTAGTATTTTGTCGTTAGCGACTGGACCGTTAGAGGTTGTTTGCAACGTAACAGTTCAGTATTGTCTCTGTAACTACTTCAAGCAGTGTTTCCCAACCGGGATGCCGCGGCACCATAGAGTTCCACTTGCAATAATCAGGATGCCGCAAGGTAAGATATTTTTCAACATATCATTATAAAATACTTCTTCAAAATGTCATCAAATCTTTCAGCAAATTGCTGTGGGTTTGTCACTGAGTGCCGCAAACTATATTTCTCTTCCTAGGGTGACGCACAGGGTTGCCAGGTCGACCCTTTTGGGGCCAAATTTCAGAAAATTTGTCCCGAACAACACTTTCTGGGCCGAAAATTTTCGTGTGGCCCTTTGGCTCTATTTTGGCTCTTTTCCGAGATAGACTGGCCCCTTGCAAGAATTAGATCTGAGCATTGTGGGCCCTGTCTGAGAAACGGTATTTTTTCACTTTTTTGACTAATTGATTAGGCGTACAGATTTTCACCAAATTCCTATCTTCTGAAGGTTTCCGATTACAAAATTTTGTTAAGATACTTAGAGTTTCTGAGTTGATGTGAAAGTAAGTTCATCAGAATACCTGTTACTTGCTGCAGTTGTAGGGGTAGCAGTGAGAACTGTTACGTTACCTAACTTGCTGATTATTTAGGTGGTGCACATGTTTGTCGGTTTTGTTGAGATTGTTGTTGATCGCTTTAGCACTTGTCGAAGATAGTAAACGTATCTAAATTTATAGCCACACATGGAAATTAAGTTGCTTTCCTACGATCTTTGATCATGTACTTGTTTTACTGTTGCGCTACAATTGTGATTGAGGAATATTGCCATTTAATAACTTGCTAAGTATGGGTTCATACGACTTTGTAACTGCTGATAAATTTGGAAAAAATGGCTGATACTTTTTTGGCCCTTGTCTTAGAATTTTTCTCTTTTCTTGACTTGATTTGCACCTTGGCAAAAAGTAGATCTGGCAACCCTGCCACAAGCCTCAAAAGGATGGGAAACACTGATTCAAGGCTAAATAAGCCAATTTTGGGCGAAGTCCGTGCACTCTTCATTTCTGGCCATCGACCTTGCAATGAATAGCTGCTGTGGTTCCAGTTCCGTACAAACTTGAATCACCCTGTAAATAACTTATTAGAGTTTGCAAATGAAGAACTGCAGACGTATGACCTTTCAAGGAAAAATTTCTACATTCCAAAAAGTCAATACACCAATGAAGTAAGAGGTGAAATTTAAGAGCGAAATTTCGCGTTCTACCTCCATTGGTATTTAGTAAAACAATGTTTACGACACTGACTAGAAGATCTTTTACTTTCATTTACTGTTACTGCATTTCGTTGCTCGCATACTACCTGGAAGAACTTCGCGTACGACGGTTTGGGAACCGTCCTTAGCTGCTGAAGGTTGGAAAAATCTTTATTAAAATTACCAGGCAAGTTCACATTTGTCAAGATCTTAAAGAACACTGGTCAGAGCTAGTAGCTACCACCCCTGCAGTTGGAGAAAGCGAACATCAACTTGGGGTTTGATGACAGAAAAACTGAGCGTGCCTTCTTTCATTCTACTGGGACCCCGAACGCACCGGGCCCGGGACGATGTACCTTCTGTACCCCCTATCGTAGCCCCTGACTACGCGTTAATGCAGGTAAAAATCTTAGAAGCTCAGTATTTATGATTTGCAGCTCACACGATTGAGACGTTATTACTGGTTAAAGATCGTAATACAAGTAAATAACATCACGCTTGTAGTTTGAAAAATGTGCAGAATCTATTCAAACAAAAAAATATTTTCTTGCTGCTAAGACAACTCAAACATATCCACAAGTAATGTGTGGCCATAGTCTTATCCAGTGTTGCCACTGGGGTCAGTCGCGTTAACATCAGATTGTTGCCTTTTTCAACATCAGATAACATCAGATTTTTACATTGAAGTTTAATATAAGCTGAATGCAGGGGCAGATCCAGTCAGTAAGGTTAGGGGAGGGGGGTGATTTCAGTAACATTTGGTGGTCAAGTCTCAATACGGGTTCATTACTGTAGGAGAGATGAAGTATAGCCTACTTCACAACACTGCTTTGAAAAAACAATAGAGGGCAAAATGACTTTATATCGTGAATGCTGTTTTCCGAATTGTATAAAATCATTGTGAATAAACTTACTTTCGTAGGTTTTAGGGGGGCGATTGCCGCGATCGCCCCCTGGATCCCCCCTTGGCTAAATGCTTTTATTAATAATACGTAACAAGTGCGATAACCCACACTGAATACAAAACAGACAAGTATCGTCTTTAAATGGAAAGTGGGTTATTTATGCATGACGTATATGTTCATCCTATTCCGAACGCTATGAAGAGAGTTTATTCAGTTTGAAGCAATTACCAAACACACATGAGGGTAAGAAATTGATTAAAGACACTTAAAAATTATGCAAGTAACTAATTTTCATCCTAAAAAGTATTGGGAAAAAAACAGTCCAGTCCAACATCAGATTTCTTGCCAAAACATCAGACATCAGAATTTTCTCTCAAAACATCAGAAGTGAAACACTGGCCTTATCTACTGTTTGTCATGCAAGCCTCAAACAACACTCAAAGCATGTTTGTTACGACATAATAAGAATATCGGTTTCAAACCAGCAAGGAGATCAAGATGTATATAAAAAATACCATCAACCATGCGATACACCTTACTTTTCATTCTGTTGCTCTCAACATACGCTTGTTGTCTGACCAGTTTTGAATTTTTGTCTGTCTGTATGCGATGCTCAACGCACCCATGTCAAATCAATATCGGCTTGCTGGGTGACCTGACTTCTGTTGACCAAACAGCCATTGATGAAACCCTTTCTGTGATAAACTCGGCAACTGTATTGCATCCAGAGTGGGAAATACAAATGTAAGTAAAATTTTCAATCTTGGGATTAAAAATGTCAATAACGCTTTATGAATAACAGTTTATTCCAGAACCGAATTATTGTAGTAATCTAAACAGCGTCATCAACATTTGTAAGCTCACCAAATCATCCAAGCTTTACGTTAAAAAGCACTGAGGAATCTGGAAAGATGAGACAACCACGGTGTAAAAGTGTGTTAGGTGTAGGCTATCACAACACTTCTGCTATTAGGAGAGGAGTTGCTCAGCGCCATGGAATATCAGCTTGCTATCTGCGAAATCGAGCTTTTTCGGTGAATTATGTACACATCGATGACAAACTAACTTGTCGCAGAGCCACCCTTGATTCCCAGTTTGAGCGTGAATTAAAACCAAAGTTGAGTCACTTTCTAACAAAATCATGTTCAGGCCGACTTTAATATCATAACAGTCATCTTCAGTGCAATTACTTTGATGTAATTGCACTTGTCATGCCATGCGGGTATTAATACCTTATAAGGCGCGTTGGAGTAGTGGAAATATGATTGATTTGATCGAAAACAAATAACCTTTCAAACTTTAGTCGCTACCTTTGTCAGAAGATTTCGGGCTCGACAATAGTATTCAATGATCCTGAGAAGTTATAAAAATGTACAAGGATTATGTTCAATCCATTTCACTGCAATAACTATCCTGCTTTTTTCAAAATGGCGTTTCCGAAATTGCATAAAAAACATTGAAAACCGTTTGTATCACTGAGTATCACGCAGCCATGTTAATTTACGTTCTAACCAGGGCTGTGGAGCCGGAACTCAAATTTCAGGCTCCGGCTCCACCTCCAGGCAGGGGTGCAACCAGCTCTTAATTTTGAGGGGAAGCAATTTTCATGAAATTTCATTCGATGAAATCATCGTGCTTATTCAACCGTGCTACAACTTTTTTGCAAACGGTCACAGATAAACTTCTCTTCGCAACATTTCCGAAAATGAGAACTTTTCAGTCATAATCAAGATGCAGACCGAACGATCAGGTCAGAGTAAAAATTAGCAGCCTAATAAAAACACTTGGAAGTGCAGTCATCGTTTTAGCCTAGCCAGTGGTGTGTTTAAGGGGAGGCGAGCGAGTCACTTGTCCCGGGCCCCCTCGAGGTGTTTCACTCGTGACTTTTCTTCATTTTTGTGAAAAACTTGTCATTCACTCGTATAATACAGGCTACTCCGAAGCAGATCAGAAGTAAGTACTCTACTTTCGAAGGGTTACCCAACAGCAACTGTAATGTGCAAGTACACTGCCTTCAAAGGGCTCTCCAACAACAGCTGCTATAATGTACAGGTACTCTGTCTCTGTTTTCAAGGGGGCCCCCAGTAGCCACTATAATGCGTAAGTAATCTGCTTTCAAAGGGCCCCCAACAACCAAACTGGAACGAGTGTGCTGGATGCATTCACAATTTTTGCCTTGCCTAGTTAGGCTGCAGGGCAGCTTTAAGTGTCCTTTACGCTCATGAACCTGGACTTTGAAGCAATGGTTTTTCCACCTACTTACGCTCGCAAATAGGCAAAACAATAAATATTGGTGGGACGGCAAATGATAAAAGTAGTTGCACGACCGACAAATAACGCGGAACAATTTTGTGGACAAAGGAATGAAAAAAATTTTAGTGCAAACACTTCCCAAATTTTTCGTTGGTTTCCATGAGATTTTTGGTTTTCACTGGTTCAATCTCACATCATTTGTCATTTGCTTCAATGTCGTAAAGTTCATTTTATTCTGACAAAATATTAAAATACGTGTATAATCTTTGTTAAAATCTGCCATGAAGCAAAACTGTAAGCCTTTGTCAAAATACAGATGACCCGCAACCCAGAGTTGTAAATGGGCCTAAATTTTAAGCCTGAACCCGAAATCACAAGCCCGAACCTGGCAATTATGTTTAGAGCCCGATTTAGGCCCGAAAGCCAAATTTACCGAGTGAATCAAGATGTGTGCAACTGCGGGACATCGGTAGCGTAGCAAAGTAAACATGACTAAGTAATTCACAAATAATCATTTTTAATCAAGATTTAATCAACTCGATTGCTTCAACAGTAACTGACGACAAAAATATCCGTCGTTGCAAAAAAATTTTGCATGCAGGCCAGATATCGGCCCGAAACATTTTGACAAACTTAATCCCGAACCCGGCCCGATCCGAAAAACCCGACCCGAGCTACAACTCTGCCGCAGCCAACCTAAAACTTTCCAAGGTAAGAAAGATCTTTCGAGAACTGAACAACGTTACCTTGGCAGAACCACCATCGAAATTAGTACGACCAACACTCTCACCCTTGATCTACTCATTGCGAGTTGAATCATTGCATACTTTTTTGCAATAGTTGTAAGTCTACTGCAGTCTTAGCTGGTACTAGTAACAACCAAGCTCCATCCATAAAGAGTGGGATACGGTGGAGTGCAGATATAACGCTTTATGTGTCATGAAAATTGAGCACGTTTGATATAATAAATGTTCATTAGAGGAAATTCATCGTTGGCTCAAATGAGGTAATTGTTCGCTAACAATAAGATTGATAAGCCGTTCTGCTGAATTCTCGAGCTCAAGGAGTATCTGGAAAAAACGAACAACCTTCCCAAACACCGTGGCACGGGCCCTCAGAGGCGCGGGGCCCAATGCAGCTGCATCGGTTGCATTGGCTTAAGGCCGGTCCTGCTGACGAGAAACTGTTCTAGCTGATTTAACTAACATGCAGGGTTTCAAAGCAATCTGTTTGCGGGACACTTTGTGCAAACAACCAAACGTAGGATCCAATACTAGCAATACTGCTTTTCATCGGAGTTTTGCAGTATCTGGCGGTCTTGCGTTGTTGCGAGCTTTTTGTTGGTGGAAAATTGAACATTAATTTAGTACGTTTTTTGTCTTTTTTATTCTTTTTCTGTAACCGCTTTAATGCAGACTGCCTGCATCTCTCTCACGCCCTGATACACAGTATTGTCGTGTTGTTACTGTGCTGATAAGAGTCTAGTGTAGACATTTGCATTTCCGCTCGTTTCAAGGTAAATTGTGAAGTTATACCGCTGCGCAGTTTCGCAAATTTTTAGTTAATATTGAGTCGTCATAGGAAAGAGTTGCGCGAGGCCCCCAAAAGCGCGGGACCCTAAGCCATGGCTTATTTGGCCGATGCGTAAATTCATCACTGGTCCCCAGTGGCCACTGTAAAGGGCCCGCAACAGCAACTGCAATGTGCAAGTACTCTGCTTTCAAAGGGGCCCCCAATAGCTACTGTCATGCGTAAGTACTCCGCTTTCAAAAGTTGCCCCCAACCAGGGGCGTAACGAGGTTAGGTGGCGCCCGGGGCAAGAAGCAAGGTTGGCGTCTCAATGTTTGAACCTGAGGTCTTTCGGAAGCAAATGCATTGTATTGAAGAAAGTACTTGCGACATTGTTGCGACTTTTCGTCGTCCCTACAGTCATCTGGCGCCCCTCGCAATGATTTGGCGCCCCTGTAGTGGTTCGGTGCTTGGGAATTGTGCCCCCTTGCCCCCTCTCGTTACGCCCTTGCCCCCAACAGCAACTGTTAAACTAGAGAAGTGGGGGGCGATGCCAGCTTTTTATCGCTTAACTTTTATGTGTTACTAGCTTTATCTTCCCCACTCTCACAGTTATTAAAGTTGTGCATCATGAATACCCTGTTGCAGGGACCGCGTTTGCTAGAAAACTTTGGGAGGGACAAACTTTGTGTGATATGTATGTGCTTGTGCATATCACACAAGTATAATATTATTGTTTGCGTTTTGACAACGCCACCATTTTCACAATCAACCGTGGTACTACCTTTTTGTAAAAATGGCAAAATGGGAGTCAAGTTATGGAAATTATATATCTTAGAGATGTATAAGCTTCAGGTAAACCTGCTTAACTTTTCGTTGTTTTAACAAATTCATCAAATCAATTATCTAGATTTTTGAAACTTCCGTTGAATATATTTGCTGTGAGATAATTTCTGCAGACGATATTGCGAGGAGTGACGTTGTTAAATACAAGAGGCTGTTATAAACGTTAAGATATGTTTAATCACTGATGTCATTGTTTCAATCTTTGGTACGAGACCTCGTCTGACAACTGAAACACTCTTGAAAGGAATGCAGGCTGGAATGCAACTTGAACTTCATTACGAATGGTTGGACCAGGCTCGCCACTAGATATGGGTGGGCCTCGCCACTTTTGCCAGGACTATCTAAACAACACCTAATAACTTTAAGGCTCTTGTGAAATGCGAATTTCCTTGCAACGTTAGAGCTTGGCTGTGAAACCCCTGCAACAGCTAAGCACTTAAGATAAAATGCAAAAACTCTTAGTCTAGAGCAGGGGTGGGCAAATAGCGGCCCGCGGGCCAAATGTGGCCCGTCACAGCGTGTTCAGTGGCCCGCGAAAGCATTCAGGAAAAACCTCAAATCTGAAATTTCCTCCAACTCTACACAGTCAATATTAATGCTGATGTTAGCTTAACCGAGATTTGCTTTACTTACAAAAAAGAACGCCTCCCTGCTAAATGTGACCTTCTGAAAGTGGATCCCTAGCCAAATTAATTGCCCTACCCTTGTATTAGATGATACGGCCCTCCACTAAACACGGCCTTCTTAAAGTGACCCGGAGCCAAATTAATTGCCTACCCCTGGCCTAGAGTAACACCAGGCAAACGTAAAGCTGACATGTGAAGAACACAGCATGCTGTTTCGGTCACCAGGAACAGTCTCCTGGCTACAAACTTTGCTCCACTGTTGGCATAGCAATATAGTATTTATGGTTGAGGTTTCGAGAGACTATGAAAACTCCCTTCCTCATGTAGGGTCTGGGGTTGTAGAAGATAGGCAACTGCATTTCTGAAAACACACAATTTTCATAATTAAGAATATAAGATTTCATCTTTATTCTTTGAAAGTTACTGCAAAAGTCAAAATTGCTATGCAATATTTTGAAATTTTATGGGGGGGCAAATGCCCCAATTTCCCCCCTGGTTGCGCGCTTGCCTCCAGGCATCTAAAATTTTTGGCTCCGCCTCCAGAACGATTTGGTCCATTGAAACTAAAACATTGGCTTGCTCCACAAACTATGACTGTTGAACGGAAATTTAAATTTCAGGCTCCGTCTCCGGCTTCACCATTCAAAATTTTTTGGCTCCGGCTCCAGCTATCCAAACTTACTTGGGCGTCGGCTCCACAGCCCTGGTTCTAATCAATGCCAACTAACAGAGTAAACATCCAATGTGTTGACAACGTTGTGCTGCACAAAAACGAATCATTTTTCATTCATATTTTAGAGAATATCTGCAACAGAACGAACGTTCGAGGCAAAGCTTGATTCCACACAACGTTGTTTCGCTGCTAGAAGATCAGCTGCGATCCGGTAACATCTCCGTGCTAATCGGTCCTGAAAGAAGCGTGGCCATTGAATGGGTGAGGTTGGTTTGGTTACTATATGGCTATGACGAGAGGTCGGATCACCAGGGCATCTTCTATATGCCATTTTCCAAAGCAGCGAGATACCATCCAGTCACTAATCTCCCATTTGCATTTGTAAATAGAAATTCGGTTAAATATTTTAATATGACACAACATTTCGTATTTTGCAATAATTTTAAATAACACAAAATTATGAATGAAGGAAGCTTTGAACAATCACTGCTTTCCAAGTTGTTCGAAAACTGCCGTAAATGTCAGAGAAGCCATGGCCATGGGCGTCCGCAGGGGGGGAAACGGGCATTCCCCCTCTGGAAATTGAGACTAAAAAGCAAAAATTTCTGGAAAACGTGAAACCAGGAATTCAATTCTGATTTTTTGGGTTAATTCTTGCAATGACAGTTTGTTTGCCGATATGACACTCACACTGCACAAGAATCAGGTCCACTGTTTTGATAACATGCAGTTATGAGCTTGCAGTTCGCTCATGTCCGCTCCTTGCCTGTAGAGGCAGGTTATGAAACTCGGGAGCGAATTGTTCTACTGTGCCTTTGTTGCGTAACAATAACACGGCTACAAATCTTCGAAGATGCACTTCAAGTTACGGTAGTAGGCGTTTTGCCGCATGTAACTATTGAATGCAGACGTCTTGGCAGGTAATGCAGCGAGACAGTGACTGCTCATTTTAACGCTTGTTTCATTTATCAAAGTGTTTACACAAGTTTGTGAAGTTAGTCACCAGCAGTGTTCCCTGTAAAAAAATTTTTGAGCAAATGTTTGTTTTTGAGCAAATGTTGTTTGTTTTTGAGCAAATTGTTTGTTTGTGAGCAAATTTGTTTTTGATTTGTTTTTGAGCAAATTTGTTTTTGAGCAAAATGTTTGTTTTTGAGCAAATTGAGCAAATGTTTGTTTCAGTGCGCATGCAATTTCACTACCATGTAGACGAGGGTCTCAAACACGTGGGCCCCTGAGGGCATTTTGTGCGGCGCCGGCCCGCGATCCGTTTTGGGAATTTTCATATAATCAACATTTAAGCTTTTTAGTTTGCTCACCGATGTTTAAAAGTGCTTGGCCAACGAGTGAACAAGTTTTTTTAAACGAACGTAGAGGCGGCTAGAAATGATTTGGCTATAACTCACGATACACTTCGCAAGAAGTAAAATGTAAAAGTTGTTTCTTGTAAGGTTCAAGTACCGCAAAAATGTGGTGACCACAGAGGGACCTGGTGACAGCACCATTTTGTTGCAATCGGAAAGCCCGAGCGGCATGTGCGCAAAGCTTCCCACTGTGGCAACAACCAACAATAGAGATCACTCGCCGCGATCACTCGATTATTGCTTGTTCGCTCCACATTTATATGGGTGTTGTTCTTCGCGCACATTCCGTTCGTGGTGAATCGTGCATTCTGCGCAACGCCAGCGGAGAGGTTGCAACACGAAAAATTTTTTGAATTTGAGAAAATTAATTTGAATGTGGCCTTCCACAACCAGCTAAATCCCAGAATGACCTTCAACAACTGGAATGGTCTATAACCATAAAGACCAATCACTATAAGCCAAGAAAAATATTTATTCTCGAGTGCCAAAGATATTTCAATAGTTTCTGGGTAATTTTGGGCTTCTGAATTCGAAAATGACATCTGTTTCTTTGAATTGGCTTTAATTTCTGAGCAATCGTTATCATTTTAATATCTTCTAAATGTGAGCAGGAACCGAGTTTCAGAGGGGAACATGTCCCCCCACCTTTTGGATAGGAGGACACGCAATATTTTTGTCCACCCAATATTTTGTGAAAAAAATAATGCAGTTGCACGAAGTCCGCTGCCAAGAGATTGACAAGGAATTTGTGAGTTTCAATGAAGCAAGGTGCCGTGTGCTTGGAAAAATCAGGGGTATCTATGAGTTTCTAGATGTCCCTGGGCAAAATTCAATTAATATCCCGTTGTACATGACAAACAACGATGGTTAGGCGTTGCTTAATTTTGGGTCATTGTAGGAAGCAGGCATGCCAGTTAATGGAATCTCAGAGATACTTGCTTATTGGAATTGCACGATGTAACTGCCAACTAATTGAATCTCAGAGATAAATGATAAAGAAAAAGTGAAGGGTTGTGTTCGTTTTATCTACTTCGACAAAGAACTCTTTAAGTGAAATACTAAAGTTTTGTGTACCTAGTACAGAAGCAAATACCTAGTTGTGTGACATGTAAATCACACAAGGTTTGTCCTCCCAAAAGCTTCCAAACTCGGTCCCGACACATGGGCACACATGAACATCAATCACCCTATCTCCTCTTCGCTTGTGTACGTTCTTACGCAAACCACAAAGGGTCCTTCGACGTAACATGGTAGTTAACTTGTGTCCCGCAAGTACGCTAGTGTGTCTATGCAAGGGCACCTAAATAAGCACGTGTTTCTCTAGGTGGTCTTGGTCTATGTGCTTGCACAAGCCACCAAGCACGCTTCCACGCAATGCGTGTGTAAGTCGCACCCTATTTGAAGTTTTACAACTGGTACAGGGTGACACAAAAATATGGTCATCACCAAAAATCGAATAACTTCAAAAATATTATTTAGATTGACACAAAATTTCAGCTACCTTAGGTCAAGCCTGTGTAGCAGACATCTCCTAAGTTTCAAGTCTGTACTACAAACACTCTTTGTTTCACTGGCGCTCAAAAAATGTGCTCCAAATGAGCTCCCCGGCGCTGCAGGCACATTTGAATCCGGCGGGCAAAGTTCTCGATGACCCTCCCGCATTT
>Ga0210059_1004375_pt1 | contig 22772 bp, 13 predicted proteins | sample Ectturendosymbi2_FD_188042 | JGI IMG/M metagenome (GOLD analysis project Ga0210059, IMG submission 188042) | Ecteinascidia turbinata endosymbiont from Florida, USA - Sample 2 (SPAdes) (version 2) | ecosystem: Host-associated > Tunicates > Ascidians > Unclassified | place: Key West, Florida...
AAAGCGTTACGGAAGATCTACCGATACAAACGTTTGTTCCATGTTTGCGAGAAGGAAAGATCAAGAAACAAAAACAACCGTGAGCTGCATAAAAATGTTACGTTTTAAGAATTGAAACTTTAAAGAAGAAATTGTGGCAATAAAACTTTGTTGCTATTTGGTCAGAGAAACGTTTGAAAGCAAAGTCCTCGTTTCCCATTTGCTCACCATGTCATTAATTGGTCTCAAACAAACGTTTGTCCCCCATCATTGCCACTGCGTCAGCAAGAATTCACAACTTTTCCCTTCCTCTTAATTCCAGCCTGTATGCCGTTGATTTACATTTACGAGCGACTTAGAAAAAGGAACTTTGCCAACAGATAAAAATCCCCCACCAGTACGTCACAAAAAAAACGAATGAAACAAAAACAACAGCAGAAGAGGTTGTCCTTTCATTCAGTCACTCCTGTGAGAAAACAGGGAAGGCTGCCTTGAGTATGACTGAGGTCTCAAAGGTTTGTTTGATTGGAGTTTGTCACAGGTTTGAATCATACTGTAAGATCCTAACTCATAGTTCATTGGATTTTGTACGTGACTTAGTCTTCAAAGATTTGGTTCATTAGATTTTGTTGCGGATGATTTGCTATACAACACGATCAAATATTTTTTAACTTCAAAGAAGCATCACTACCAATGACAATACGAAAAATATTTTGAAAGTGACAATTCATAATGTTACATATAGGTTTGCCAGATGTGTTTTGTAAAAATACCGACCATTTTGATTTTTCAACAGTGCCAGATCTAAGCTGTGTCGTATTTCGTAAGCGCCACAGGGAAAACAGAGAGACAATCAGTATTGGTAAGCTACAGTTAATCATAATTTGCCTGTGTTTTGGCTGCCTCATTACATTTGATGGGTGGGTGATGCAAAAATCGTACAAAGGATTGCGTCAACAGCAGCAAATAAACTTCACTGAAAGAAATGTCGTGAAAAGATTTACTACTAGACTCATTGCAATTTGAGAAATTCGGCGTTAGATCTTTCTGAAACTACGATATATTATTTATTTTCAAAATACCTGCTTCAGGCACTGATTTTCAAAATACCGGCCTTTCACTGGCCTCTGCTAAATTAGCAGTAAAATACCAACCAGGCCGGTGAAATACCTGCCATCTGGCAACCCTAGTTACAGACCTGCAGTGCTTCACACATTCATCAATACAAATCAGAATATCAATACCGCTTGTGGTTTCGACGACAATATTCCCGAACAGGGAATGTCTGCTGCAACTTATGTTGCATGTGAGGTTGTGAATCAGACCGGAGTTGGAGTATCTTATTAATATTCTTTAAAAAAGTAGGAAAGGCAGTGAGCTGTTCTTAATTTACAAAAACAAGAGAGAAAATAAATAATTAGCAAGAGATAGATGTTGACCGGAATATGAATAAGATTTTAACGTCCGCAATGTCTTGGCTTCTGTCATTCTCACACTTTGATGTATCAGGCAAAGCAAAGTTATGCTTCATGTTTCAAACAGCGGTATATGTTCCAATTGTGATGTGCATTATACTGCAGCATATCCCATATTTTAATCCCACTTCTTCAACTTGCAGTTTAGGCGAAAGAACCTTTACCATTTGAATTAGTTTCCAAAAAGATGTTGAAAAGTTCAGCTTTAGAAAACTTTTACAGCTGAAAGAAAGATTGCATTGTCTAACACAGCCAATGCAATGGGCTGTCACAATAACAAGGACAGCATACCGAATACGTCTCGAAACGTTTGCTTTGATTTGCAGTGATGACTGGTTTGTTCATTAGTGAACCAGTTGGAAATGTTTGAGAGTTGGTCTCTTTTGTACAAAGGTTGATCTGTTTTGTCTTTATTTGAATGCTCAGTATTATTAGTCCGTTACGGTTCAGGATTTGCGACGTTTCATCCCGCAAAAAACTCGAATGACCGGTAACTTGATACTGCTGAAGCTCATTGACAGTCTTTGACGATTCTTCAAATCACGCGTACAGAACCAGGGGCGACTCAGGCTATTTGGTCGAAGATTTTTTTGTTCTTTCCGCTATACTGCCGATCGCAAAAGACTTCTTTTCACATATAACGCTATGTGTTTCTTTATTTGTATGTCAAGAATAGAAATAACAAGACGTCTGGAGATGCCTACCGACCTTTTTAACCGGAGTACGCTAACTAAATGCAACCCTTGAAGACTTGCGGTGCTGATTGTTTGATTTCCTCCCATTTTACGAAATTTCGAACATTAATGGGGGGATATTATGAACGAGCCTGGTTTGTGCAAGGGGCTAACTGTCATTATCATTACTCTGGGGCATTGGGTACGTCACAAATTGGTGAGAGGCTACCAGACGAATCCATCGATATTTTTACGCACTGTGCAGAACTTCAGAGAATTTTGATAATGCCAGGTAAACCTCCACACTGACTAGGCTCGTTCATGTTAGCCTGAGTTGATTAAAACTTTTTCATTCCTTTGAAACTTTTGTGAAACAAAACCTTTCAGCGATTGGAATTTAAATCTTATGTTACATAAAATATAAGCCCACTCTGAATTTGAATTGAAATCTAATTAGAAATTATTGCATTACAAAGGTAAGACCAAGTTCTGATTTGTAAGTCCGAGTCAGTTGTGAATAAACGCTGTTCAGAGGAAGTCAGATATAATTGATAGTTTTTTACGCTTGTAACCTCGCCCTATAGATGATCGCCTCCTATTGAACGAATGCACATGAACTGCAACCCGGTTCACTGAAAAGAACTCGAGTAAGTAACTGGCTTTAGTTAAGCCGGGTGTGGTACAAATTTACTGGTCAAGCACGTATCGCTTCTATACAACGTAAAACTTAATCGACAATCCGATCTAAGTTCGAGGAGCACGAATGTGAAAGAGAACGCAACTGTTCTATGGTGGAAACAGATTTCTGCATAAAATGAAATATTTTTACCATTAAAAATTATAAAAATGTCACTTTCCCGGCTCGATTTGTACTTTAATTTTCTTTGCCCTTGATCAGTAGAACGGTATCTTTTCTCAGGACATGTAAGACAAAAAGCTCGTATTTGAATAAAACTGATTTTCAAGATGTTTACGAGTGCACTTTATTCAGAAACATGCGAATACTGCAACAAAATGAAAATATGAAAAAGAAAATCAAACAAAATTGGCCCGTTTTCAAAAACATGGCTGGTAGAAGCCTTCAAGGTCTCGGCTGAACCTTTAACACAAGCGTGAGCCACTTTTTAGCGTACGTTTGAACCCACATAACTCGCCAGCTGAAAAGATGGCTGTTTAAACACCCTAAAGATGTGGAAAGTCTTCTAGTTTAGATTCAAAAAACGGGTAGTTTTGGATTTTGGTTTTATTGTGGGTGACTTCATAATTGTGTACGCATTTTTGGTCGAGGTCATCGGGCTCTGGGCGCCAACACCATGAGCCAATTTTTCACTCAAGCTTTAGTCAATCCTAGGCGTAATTCCGTATGATTAGAGCCCTTACTATGCCATCAAGCATTTGTGGTTCAAACGGTTTGGCAAATAAACAGTTTGTTAAAAAAATAAACCAGACTTTTCACCAAAATTTTGTTATTTAGACCACAACGAATGCCGTTGCTTGGCTTGTTATCAGAAACTAACCGATAAAGTTTTAGATGCGCACCTCCATAGATTCTCAAAACACACACTAAAAAAATTCAATATCAAAGTGGCAGCCTTTGCCAAAATTTTTTCAACCTTCTGTCAACCTTTCGTCAACTTTTTGTCTATTTTTAGTTGAAAAAATTCAATAACTTTGTACCTCTGTCTATCGAAACAAACCCTTTCCCAGCAAAAATCAGACACTAAGATCTTACAGAGTATATATTGCGCATACTAGGTTGGCATTATCAGCTCAAAGTTCGTGTTTCTTTGCTTGTTTTCAAGTGCCAACATTTCGCCTGTAAGATTTGTTTTATGTTTACAGGACTGATGATGCGTTGGAAAACGCGAAACTAGTTTCCCCGTTAATAAACTGTGACCCATTTTCTTGCCGCCATCTTTGTAGCCTATAACTATGAAAAATAGATATGCTTCCAAGTTTTAATCGTTGCAGAAGAATGAAAGCAGCCAGATTCCTCATAAGCTTGCCGCCAAGCTAAAGTTTTATCGGAAGGAAGTTCTGCTGTCAAGGAGAACGCGTAGCCCATCAAGCTGTAGTAAACTAAGGATAACAAACGATAATTTATTGCGGCGTCAATGTGCCTAACGACAATTAAGTGTTATGGGCACATGCGTACAGTTTAGTAACAAATGATGGCAAACACCGGGCGAAACTTTCAGAACTTATATGAGAACTACAAAATGAAAAAACGGTCTAATTGAAGAAAATTGCAAATTTACACGTGTGCTTCATGACGATGTACCTGTGTCTTACATTCAGAATACAGCAGACCAACTCCAAACCTTAGATAAGACTCGAAAGCATACCGCTATCATCTGATCGTAGGGATAACGTCCTCAGCGGTAAGCATCCAGATGAAGTGACTCAGTCAAGCAGAAACGTATCGACCTCTAAATCAGCAAAAAATATTGCTGTGAACACTCGGAACCGCATCGGTCTGAGCAGCGAAACAGAGACCCACCTTTTTCTGTCCATTGTTGCATTTGAAGGTTTTCTGTTGTGTAGTTAACAATTTTCGTTTTTGCAAGGGTTCGTGCTACTCGTGCCTACATTCGCACACAGCTTACAAGGAGCATCCAAAGTTGAAATCTTAACGCTAAATCGAAGTAAAGTAACGTTCTTTGTATGACAAAAATAATTTGGTTTGTCATTTAGCTTGTCCAAAGTTAATTGCTGATTTATTGAGTTTGCAACTTGTCGGTTTTCTTCTACTGAAAACAGAGATTCGTTCACGATTCATGATCAAATCTGATTTCTTCCTCGTTGCTGCAAAGTCCTCAATTCGAATGAGATGCAAACAAACGCGGCACGAGCGAAGCAAAGCAAAGTTTTTAATGAGAAAAAGTGCGTTTAATAGTAGTTTTGCATTTGATTGACTGTCTCCGGCAATTCCGATTTATGCCAAACACGTGACTGGACCGCTGGAAACTTGCGGTTTAAATAGCAGAGAACACTGAAAAGGAAAAACGTTGAAATGTATCAAAAGTAAGTTTGAGATAAGCTTTTGTGCAAACAGCACTAAGCTTTGGATATTTTGTTGTTCAAATGGAGCTGCAACGATTCCCCCGAGCTCTAATTAACTGCACGTTGTTTGTCCGATTTTGCAAAACTACAAAATTTCGCAGTGCTCTTCGTTTATATTGCAACACGCTTTGTAAAATGAATAGGTGGATTTATTTTAAAACTGCAGTTTTTCCTTAACCTTTACCGGATTTTTTTTCATTCAGTTAAAACCGAAAGTCCCTTAAATGTGATGCCATTATTTCTTAATTGAGTATCAAGTGGAGGAGATTATTAATTCTTTGTTTTTCTTCTGGGCATTGTCCTGATAGAAAATTCCACATGGCTTTGCTGTTTCATGAAATAATGCGCAACAGATAATTTTCGCAGTAAACGTCCTTTCTGTAATCTTGAAGTATCCGAGGACAAATAATCATATTAGTCGATTCACTAACTAGAAAAAATTAGTCTCACTGGAAGTACGAGAGTCCTGCATATGTCTGCTGTTGATATGAAGATCAAAACAACCAGTGCCAGACATGCAAGTCAACATAAAACCTGCACCACGGTAAAATGCATCACCAACCATATACGAAAGTTTTTCTGTGGCCACGTTGTCTGAATGTAATTTAATGCAATATTTGTTAAGTCATAGACATGACCCTAAACTTCAACAGGTGATGGGATTGCATGTGGAGAGTTCTGCAGTTCTGGGAAAACTGGAATTCCGTTCAGATATTCTTAATCCCTTTTCCAATTTGCCCAGAATTGGTGGCGAATAACTTGGATCCAGTTGTGGATCAAATGTAGTTTCTTTCAAGGGCAGATTGAATTCTTCAACTATGCAAACAATCAACCTATGTATAGCAACCCATGGCCAGATGAAAAATGCTTTTTAGCTTTGGAAGCACAGGCAGCCAGGAAGGCCGGAACGGAGGTGCATGACGGAGACACTGTCCCCCGACATTTGAAAAAGGGAGCAACGGGGGCACAGGTGCCCTTACATAACAGCATCATAGGTCGCTTCAGAGATCCCGAAGAGCGGTGAAATGACGGGTTATGTTCCACCTGCCGTTCACAAAGGGCGGAAACGCGTGCGGCGGTGCCTTTCCATTACAGAGTCGTAGGTAATTTTACGGTTGATAATGATCCACTTGAAACAACTTTATTGCAGCTATTCGTGTACCCGGGAAGTTCAGAATGGTTTTCTATAATTTCTGCTATTGATTTTGAGGTCAACGTTGTTGCTGCGCAAAAACAAGCGTAATTGGCAACGGTGTGTTTGTTTCTTACAAATTTTTATTGCCGTCAACTCATCTACTGCCCACCCTGTCCTATCGCTGTTCCGGCGTCCCTGCATGCAGCTTAGCCTAGCAAGAACGTGTTAACAACTTTTTCTTTGTAACCCTCTGGAAGGTGCAGGGTCCAGTCAACTGCTGACTGGGAAACTTAATGGTTTCAGTCCATGCTTCTGCTCGCTTGGAATATTGTCAACACGATTGTCCTCTTCCGAAAAGATCTGTCACGCTCACCAATATGTTTTTGTTTATTCATTGAATCAACGCAGATGGATGAACTTTCATTTTCAGGCAATTCGTTGTGCATGTGCTCAGATGAAGCGTTGTTTAAGCATTGACAATTTGAAGCTTTAGTTTTGCTGCAACCTGTCAAGAAACCACCCGACTGGGCTTTGTTATCATGACTTTGCAAAGATTCGGACTTGCACATTCCTGTTTTCAAGTAAATAGTACCGCAAATATGATGCAGTCAATGGGGAGCCTAGTATTTTGACTGATGTTACGTCTACGTGACACCTATTTGCATTGCATATTGAACCAAGTCGTATTTTCAGAAACATAAGCTGCTTGTGTTTCATCTAGAAACACATGTGCAGTAGATAACAGTTTTTAAGGGATGCGTCAGGAAACAACAGGACTAGCACTCGTTAAACCCTTTGTTAAGCGTGGGGCATTATGTCTGTAGAAACTAATGGGTTAACGGGAAAACAACGCTGATAGGCCATTTGAAATATCCCTGAGCTGCAAACCTTACATCGAGTATTTTCGATCGAGCTTTAGCTGAAGCTGGTGAGTTCAAAAGCGTGACCTGTAAGGTGTCCTTGGGAAGTAACAAAAAGTACCCCAACAGAAGTCACGCGTGAATGGGTCTTGCAATTATGCGTCGTTGTGGCTGTACCTGTAATCTCTATTTGAAACGAAACGGAGATCACGTCGCAATCCGTTTTTGTTATAAAAACACTTGGCACCACATTCATAACAGGTCACATTTGAGAGCAGATTATGCTAATAACAGACCACGTTGATAACAAATCTGTTCATAACAGACCACATTCAAAAGTAGAAACAGCCATGTTCATAACAGACCAGTTCGTAGAAGACCAATTCATAACAGACCAGCTCATAAGAGACCAGGTTCGTAGCAGGTCAGTACATAGCGAACCACGTAGACCAGTTCATAACAGACCACGTCGTAATAAACACGTTCAGGTCGCATTTCATAAATGACCACATTCATAACAGACCCGGTCTTAACAAACGACGTATACAACAGACCACATTTGATAACAGAAACAGACCATGTTCATAACAGACCCGTTTAACTGACAAGCGGTTGCACTAAGAAAATCAGTGTGGCTATCTGCGCAGGTCAGTAACCCTGCCACGGACAATTGCGACGTGTTCAACGAAGCAAATCCATTTGCGGCTCAGCAGCGATTTACAGATCAAGAAATGATGTTCGAGCTGAGATTATAAGCAGAAGACATATCCGGCAAGAGGTGGTTGTGAAGACGTTTCGGGAGAAAACGTTTCTTTCATGCTTTTGATCATGGCAACTGACAAAACCTGGTGAAAAGTATTGCACTGCTAATAAAAAATAAACAACGTTTTTTAAAAACCTCTCAGCTGCACTCAAACTTGCTTTATGCTTGTAAGCATCTGCAAACTTCAAGAAATCATAGGAACAAGATGACCTCTTGTTAAGCAAAATAATTGAGATTTCAAAGATGCGTGTTGGTATGGTTAAATGTAATTAAATGTGGACAATAAAAAGCTATAAGGCTGCGAATGGGATTAAGCATTAAATCATGAAAGTCTTTGCACATAACGGTGAAATCATTATACAACACGGTTACCGCAAGCATATCATCTACAGTACACGATGAGTTATAGTTTGGGTTTGTTGACCGCTTGTTTGAAAAGGAAATTGCGTCAGGGCATCGTGGAGAACATAGTTCGATCGTTGCCAGATTTTTTCTCGTCGCACTCAATTAGTTTGTCACGCTTGAATTATTCTTTCTGTTGCAGGTTACGTGCTCAGGTTAACTGTGCATTTTGTAGCTGCAGGTTTGTGAATGATGTTAGTGTTTCTCGGTTGCTTCCTACTTCTCTCAGCTGCCTCCCAAGGTAAGTACCATTAGTGTATTTATTTCAATTGAATTATTGCAGAGCCGTCCAGTCTTTCCATAGTTCTTGTATGTTGATTATAATAAGGAAACGTTTGAGTGAAATATGGATCTACGTCTTTCGTGGTGTCTTTGCTCAAAGAGTGCTACGAAGGTGTTTTTCTGAGGCTGCGAGAGGTAACGTTTGGGTTTTTGTCTCAAAATATCACACAGATATAATCTGGACCTGATATAATTCCATCAAAAAATCTCTGAAAGATATACTTGCTTGAAAAAGACTACCTATAGTGTAACCTACTTGTCTCATTAACAATCAGTAATTTGCACCTTTTGTCAATCATTTCTGAAGCGTTGGTTTTTAACAAAGATACACTTTTCAGCATTTATTCTTAACAATACGACTCAGTAATCGAGCAGCAATGTTTGCACTCGAACAATTTTTCTGAAAAGATCTCGTTTTGTTCACCCTCCCTTAGGACATTAGGTGGCCTGCCAATACAAACAGTATTTCTGAGGCAGGCGTGGGTAAACAACGGTCACGCAGCTAGGTTTGACTTGAATTTTATTTTACACAATCTTTTGCAATATTGATCGTGAAATCGGCTTCTCATTACGATAAAAAATGCTTTCAGTTTTAGCTATCCTGCCTCGTATGTATTCTCAGATGCGTAAATTGTACAAGGTTGCTTAGAAACTAACTCTCCACGTGAGTTTATGACTGTGGCAAACACGTTACACAGTTTTATTTCATTATGCTTTGAACGCCCTGGGAACCTTGTTTGACTTCAGTCGGGTTTGTTCGAGGTTAGATTAGATAGTTAGATAAATATATTTGGCGGCGCTGAATTAATTGCGCTAGATGTACTCTCTAATACAGCAAAAATGCCGGGGCACCGACAATACAGAGGTTATCACAAGGTTAGAAGGTCAAAAGCAATACATTTTCTCGCACAGGAGCTATTGTTGATCGCTCACGCATGCAGGTCGTATCCGGCCAGCTGTGAACATTATTACCTTTGGCAAGTTGCTAGAATGAGTCCGGACCTGCCTGGATAATGAAAAGAATCATGGATTCCGTAAGACAGGATCTTTGCAAGTGAATGCTATAACATCTTCACATATCTGGAAGAAGCTTTACTTAATACTTTGGATTGAGTCATGCAGCCGGAATAGGACAAAATATGAAAATGCAATTTTCCAGAAAAACCTCCGCTATGAAAAATAGAACTGACATGAACGATGACGTTAAAAGAAATGTTTTGAAATTTTTTTATACAGTGCAATAATTTGCCTATCAAGTTGTTTTGATTTAAATCGTAAACTTTCATGTTTCCGTCAGTCGTTACTTTTCGCATAACGTGAATTAAAATTGTTTGCATCATGAAAATCTAAAATGTCTTGAAAACTGTCAGATGGGAAGGAATTTTCATTAATATTTCGAGCATGGATGTACGAAAACAATGGTCGATAAAACCACTTTGTGAGAAAATAAAATTGGAAGTTTCACAGAACATTTCATTCACATCTTGAGCGTTTCTAACTTATTCTATGGAAAACGTGGAATGCAACATTCAACCTGTTACGATTTTATCGCGCTTCAATTTCAAACAAACCAGGGCTGATTTTCGCGTGGACCACGTCTCACTCAAACAAATTCTTTTGCTTTTTGTCGAAACAAATTTTTCGGATGAACGCATTTCAAAACAAACGCCTAGAATGTAAAACAGTTTTCATTTACTGGTTGAGCTTCCCGACATACCGTTGAAATGTTTCCAATGCCAGCAACTGTACAGCAGATGCAAATGAGTGCAAACGAACTCTACTTTAAACGTTGACACTGACCGGATCTTTTCTCCTCAGGCTTGCAATTTAATTGCTCAGTAACTGCGTAATAAATCTTTTAATCATACTTGGACCCAACAATCAAGTTGATTACCTTCTGAGCCTGATACGAACACTATGAAATTTTCATCTTATGAATATAGATTTTAAATTGACAAAGCGTTCCAAAGCACATGACGTGCAGTGCTATTACCCAAGCCAATGAGACAATTTTTGGAATATACAAGAAAAGACTTCAGAATGTTTTCAGAATTATAAAAGTTCTTCTTCTTTAACTGTTTATCCAATTTGACAAAACGTTCCCACTGCGAGGCAAAGTTATTGAAGAAACGTTAACCAGCTGTCACAAAGCTTACATCGTGGATCATCCATGAGTAAGTTTTGTAATTGTACCTCTACATCCAGGCGTTTGAATCGCAATTACAACTCTTGGATTGTATGCCTTGTTGTAACCGCATTTCATCTCTAGCTATTTCAGGGGTCGGAAACCTTTTTGGCTAAGGGAGCCTTGAAACCTATATATTTTAATTGTATTTCCGTGAGAGCCATGTATTATTTTTCAACACTGAATGCAACTAACTTACCAATTAACGTGTGCATTTTTAAGCAAAATCAACAATTTTAAGCAATGGTAAATGTCTGAAGTTTCTATTTAATAACATGCTTCTTACTGTTAGTGCGACGTCTGGTGCTGCATGGTGTTGCTGATGGATTTGCTGTCTGGTAGATGGAAAATTACAGAAAAAGTTTCATTTGTAACAATCATGTTAAGAAAACATCAAGCGAGCCAGATGCCGTCATCAAAAGAGCAACATCTGGCTCGCGAGCCATAGGTTCCCGACACCTGAGCTATTTGGTACTAGGAAGGAGAACGTCAGTGGCTTTGAAGCAAAAAAAGAATTTGCATTCTGCAAAATGTACCAGGGGGACTTTTGAGCATCTTGCAAAACAAAATTTCCCGGAATAGTACCCGCGACACAGTCTTGTTTTGCATACAGGATTGCCGAGAAACCTCAGTTGCCGCGAAACTGAAAAACCCCGGGCTGCAATCCTTCTGTGGTTGGTCGACGATTTGCAGCAGATCAGCGTGGGGTTCAGTGCGTAACCCAAAACCAAAAATGAGTTTGTTGAAAACTTTAAACGTGGTATGTCTGGTAATAAAACAATAACAATAAGCCTTTGGAGCAGACAGAACAGAACATCTCAGTTACTTTTTAGGCTTAACAAAGAAACTTGCATTGCTTCCGACACTTCTTCATTTCCGTGCAAATAAATGAAATGACTGGAAGAATTTTCCACATTTTGCAATTCTGCTAATGTTTTTCTCCTGCATGGGGCGCTGCGCCTATGTTTGATGAAGAACTTAAAAGTACCAAAAATGCCTTGCCTGACAAAAGTTTTGCATTTTCAGCTTAGTCTTACATTTGCTTATATCAGTTAAACCGTAATGACTGTCACCAACTGTACAAAGCAGTTCGCAACGATTAAGAGAAAAAATCGTTGTCATGTATTCCTCTTGCGCTCATCTCCGTCTTTTGAAATAACTCTTTTGGAAAAAACTACAAAGGAGCACCGTTTTCTCATAGTTTCTTGTAATCGCTTTGTTCACGTCGACCCTTTGTCTACGTCACACGGCGTATTTTTTTAGCAATAGCGCGTGATTGCGATGTCATCACTTTGCCAGCGTTACCACAGAAATCCTGAAATAGGTATTTGTCGAAATCCCCCAGGTCAGTTGCAATATGTAAATGAAACTAAATTTAAAACCAAATGGGTGATGCATTGGCTTCTCGTTGCTCGGTATGGCGAAACTGTTGTTGACTTATGCTGTAAACAAAACAAAAAAAGAAAATTTTGCAATCTATGCGTCTTTACGTGTTTTATCAATGTAGGCCTACGCGAAAAGCCTACTCTCGGATTAATTTTTATTTCTGGCGATGGCAGCTCAGCTGTGCTCCAGATTTTACTTAACATGAAAGCATGCCCTGCATTAAAAAATTCACATCGGTAATGGAGCGTCTAAAGTCGCGAAAACGTTTACGAGCAAGAGGCACTTTCAAACAATAGGGTTACATATCGCGACAAATAGTTTGAAGTATGTGGCTTCCAGTATCAGATAAAATTTGCTGATGAGTCAATCTTAGAGAGAAAAAGGCCTGAATTCGATGTTCATCACTGCCATCACATCTTTAATCAATAATTCCTTTGAAGTATTTTACATTTTCCAATTGCTTAGATAATGAAAAACCTAGAAAATGCAGGTCGACTGTGTCGATGCCGCGGTGATCACGAAATCTTGGAGATGAGATGGCAGTGATGTACAGCAACTTCTGTTCATGCACGGCTTAAGTAGATGTGTCTGTCCTCTTCCACAGGGCTTCTTGTTTTCCTTGTTAATGTTTTACGTCGTTTACAAGCTGTTAAGAATAGAAACTCTAAATGGAAATTATATGCCGCAGGTGCAGAAGAAGAGAAAGAGTATCCGCCTTATGACGGATGGTACAACAACAGAGCTCACCCGGAGTGGGGAGTGATAGGTAATTGCATTTGATTTCAACATTACTGAAGGGCGCCTGCAAATAAAGTAGATCGAAGGTCTGTAGTTTTCATCACAAGAACTTGAAAGCCAGTAAGTGTTATTCCGTCATTCGGTAGATGTTTGCTTGTTTTACTGCAAAGTCGGAAAAATTGTTTTCACGGTTCACTGTCGAGGCAAAAACCAGCGTTTTCAGTTGGGACGAAACGCAAAAAAGTGTATGAACGCGCTTTTCATTTCACAGTTCAGACTTGCTGGAAATCTGACGTTGGTCATCAAAGCCGTCCGTCCAGAAATAAACCATTAAATGGCCTTCGTGTTAAAATGGGTAGCTCGAGAGGTCTTTCTCATGAAGCACTGAGTGGAACAAATTTCAACAAATTACCGAACAAAAATAGATCGTATCAGCGTAAGTTACAGAATAGGCTCTTTTCAAAGATTGAATAGTTTTGCTTACTCAGCAAGGCCGATGTTGGCACCGAAATTCGAAAAATTAGTGGAACTTACTCCAAACGACTCTATGAGCAGCATAGCAACAACAAGTGACGTTATAAGTACTGTAAAATATTTGTGATGTCAAATTACAGCAGAAAACGCTTCTATTGACAACATTTGCGTTGAAACCAGAAGGAACTCGTTCGAAACCACAGGCTTTGTCTCAAGACAGTGCAATTTGCAGTTGCGCGAACCATGCAGGAATCGCTAGAGATCATATCACTGATTCATTTGAAACCATGTCTGACCTTGGCATTGCAAATGCTTCCACATTTTTATCCAATATCTTTTTGTGTTTCAAGCATTAACATCCTAAAAAGCTTAATTAATTTTGAAGCTGAACATAGAATCCTTAAATTTCCGGATGGTTTATGAAAAACATTTATTAAATATTTAGACGTTTCACATCAAAAAAACGCATAATATTCCTCAATGGTATAAACCAGGGGGATCCTGCGGCCCACGAACCAAATGCGGCGTGAACATTTAACATAACCCTCATCAGAACGTTCATTACTTCGTTACCCAAGTTGGAACAGAACATCGCGTCAAAACGAATGTCTATGACAAACAGACACGGTGACAGAAATTCAAGAGAAGCCTCTCGTTCCTTCAACAGTTCTCTCCTTACTTTCCTTTGGAAGATATAGTTAGAAGTTTAATATCAAATTAATTAATTTTGATAGCGCGCCAGCAATGTTCCACAAAGAATGCTGCCATCCCTGGTCAAACCATTTTCTCTTTCGTTTTGTGTTTTCGATAAACGCTTTTAAGTTACTCTAAAATATCTATGTAAACTTTGAGTTGTTGCACAAATACTTCACTTATTGTACATTCACTGACATATGACAGTCCACAACCCGAGAGTTTGTTAAACAGTCGATATTCAAATAGGATATTAGGAATGTATGAAGCCATTTTAGTTTCACTTTCATTATAATCTCTTCATTACTTCTTTTGGAGTGCCTGCAGTGATCAGTACCAGTGCGAAAATCTGGAGGGGGCAATATAATTGGGGGGCCAACATATTTTGATTTCAGGCTAGCAACAGTATTTTGTTTGGAATAACGCCTCTCAAAGCACAAAATGACAAGATATTTTGCGGATCATGGTCCCCCAGGCCCCCTGGCTACGCCCATGGCAGTGATTAGCGGCGCCCATCTTCATTTACCTGCGCCGTGGTCAAACGGTTAATCTGGTAGTGAAAGCTGCGTCGGTGGCGATACACTGTAGTATAGTACAGCATAGTACAGGTATGAGTCATAAATGCCGAGCGAGAAGCTTCACGGGTTGCATTTGTCAGTTTTGCAAGGCTTGAAAAAGTCTTTGGTATGACCCCACCGGGAATGGAAACCACCTTGGCAGCTTCAGTATCGTGTGTTCAACCAACTGTAAAACCTATGCTGAAAAAGGCAGTTTGTTATAGTTAAACCAATGCTTTACACTTACGAAATTCCCACAGCCAGTTCTTTAATATTTTTTAGTACTTCTAACTAGTTTGGTTTCTTACACACCTGAAGAGTTTTTATCAAACGCATAACTTATCAAAATTTACAAAGTGCAATGAATCTCGATAACATGAGTCAATCGTTAAGTTACATTTGGTGGCATAAGAAAACAACCGTCGAAGGATAATAATTAATAATGAAGCTGCCTTGTGCATAAAACATATCCATCGATGGTTAACCGTCTCGAGAAATGTGCACTTGCCGGTCGAATAAAATCGTGAGATCACGTCAGAAGTTCAGCATTTTATGGTTGGTTTTGTTTTGTTTTGTTTGCCAAGCCAATTTAATTTTACGATGTCAGTATAAATGCCGTAAGTGTCGGATCTGTTTACCTAGCAATAGTATGGTAACGGATGAATATTGTACCTGTAAGGGATTCTCCAGAAATGTTTTGGAAACGCGCCATCAACGCTTTGTTCGGAGTCGTTCCAACAAAGCCTTTAGAGATAGTTCAAATGTATACATACGGAAATCACCCAAGATCAGGACAATGGCTTTAACCCTTTAGAGACCAACGTTCCCAAAATGGGAGCATGTTTTTAATAGCTCGTAACTATTTCGCGGATGAAAAATGTGCATCAACTTTTCTTCAGATATTTATTCTAGATTGGTGCTATTAAAAATACACCCACTTCATGAAATCCAAAATGTTGTTTTGTTTCCATGGTGATTCATATTCAGTCAAAACGTAGTTTTTCGGGTGGCCAAACTAATCTTTGTTTGTTTATTGTAAGCTCAAAAAAAGTTCAACCAAATATGCCATGAAAATATTGTTTATAGTTCTATTTAACTGATCCAAGCGTTAGTTCACAATTTTGTGTCCATCTCTTTCATCACAAAGAGTTTGAAAACGATGTTCCCGAAATGGGAACGTTGGTCCTTTACAGTACAGAAATATCCATGTTAGACAACAGACGTTCAGTAACAGGAGGACAATATTGAGCAAACTTTCAATCTCATACTTGTTTCACAGTGCAGCGCTGTTGAAATAACTTGTTGGACAGATGTAAAGAGTTTGTCACACGCACCAATCTATTTCATTACAGATATACAGTGCAATTGCTTCCCAGGATAGCCAGCATGATGATAGATTGCTACAGTCACGGGCAAAACATAAGACCACAGCACATTTCAGCGAAATCAAACAAACAAAAGTCCTTCAAACTTGAGTTTTTTCTGAAATAGTGTTTTGCCTGAACATTTGAAATATTTAGTGTGTAAACTACGGCTGGTGTGTGGGGGGGTGTTCACTGTGCCGGTGAGGGTTTCACTGATGCAGCTGTGTAGTGGTCGTCGAATCTTCTGTCTCTTGTCCTCCAAACAGTCTTACTGCATCAACATGACAATCCAAATTTAGCCTTCTCTAAATTGGCAAAAAGATCACCGTTGCTAGAAAAACTGAAGACCAACTATCAACAGTTTGGTGTGTTTCACAAAAATCTAAGTATAGATGAATCAGTGGTTGCGTATCGAGGCCTTCACAGCGCTAAACAATTTATGAAAGTAAAACTCGTGAAATTTGGATATATAATGTGGATGCTGTGTGGTGTTGACGGTTTTCCGTAAAACTTGGATATATACTGTGGAAAAGAAACTCGGAGAACCACCCCGTTAGGACCATATGCTGTATCCACCATGCTTAGCCCAGTAAGCAGAGTGACTGCAAACAACGACTGTAAGAAACAGCCCAGAGGATCTTATGATTTGCGTTCAGATGGCAGGGTTACTTGTGTGAGATGGAACGATAACTGTCCAGTCACGATTGCCAGCCACTATTTAACTGTGACACCTATCGGCGAAACAGAAAGACGGTTTAAAAACGAACACAGAAGAGCAGTGGAACAGCCACACGTTGTGAACATGTCAATCAAGGGATGGGTGGCGTGGACGTGTGCGACCGTATGCTGTCATCATACCGACCGCGGCTGCGATCACGATTGTGGTGGTATAGAACCTATTTAGCAGCGGCTTCAATCTTTCTGTTGTGGCGGCTTTTCGCTTTTATAGCTATGCCAATCACACGAAGGCTACTCATCTCCAATTTTGAAGAGAAATCGCAAGGTAATGGGTAAAAGCAGAAGCAAGGCTCCGTTTGGGTGGCCCACAGCGCAAAAAAACACAATAAGATACGACGGCGTGAAACCTACACTGAAATCTGTCTCACAAGATTTGTTTTCTGCCAAAAAAATACTAGGCCTTAATGTGACAAATTTGAAAATAGACCTCATAAGACATTCAGTAGCCTACACTGTTCCACACTCAGTGAGGTGAAGTCTTTTTAACTTTTCTCGAGTTGCTGGCACACGTGGATCTTTTTTGCAGTTGGTGTTTTGGCTTTGTCATGTTGTAAAAAGTGAACCAGCGTATGTTATGTGTAACTTATAAAGGCCCGCAACCAGCTTGGGACACCAGGGACGACGAAGAGGTCTCTGGGAGGGCCCAATTTTTTGAAGCTATGTTTAATAGTTTTGACCTATGCTTGCTCAACACATTTTTCCAAGGGGGGCGAAAAATTTTGCAGGGGGTTCCTGGTTACGGGTCTGAACATATGGTTGAAGAGCAATCTGCAGAAGGGCTATTCAAACGCTAGTAAATACTCGTATTGCTAAAACAACACAAGCAATTTCTCATTAATTTTTCCAGAGACAAACATAGTCAGCTTTATGTATTTTCAAGTAGCAGTGGACCCCAACGTTCCCAAAATGGGAACGTAATAAAACAAACAAAGCAAAGCAAAATTTGAAAAACGAAAATCGTATATGGTTTTACTATGGTAAGTAGACAAGAGTTTCAAAAAATCATGAAAAATATTCACTGGGTCTATGGGCCGTCCCTAAAGGGCTAAGGACACTGTTGCAAATGCTACAAACACGCAACAAATTATTTGCATTGAAACGTGTTGCCAGCAACTGACAAATCCATTTGAAACGTCTAGAGATTTGCGTAGAAGTCAAAGGTTTTCGATGGCTATCACATCTTGATCGTCACTGAAAGAACCAAATACACTAATCAATTGTGTGCTCAATAACAGACGTATTCTGCTAATGGAAAATAAAAATAATTATAAGCACAATCTTTTCATTGACGATTCCATGCCATATCGTAATTTTTTGTTGCAAAACGTATAGTTGGATGAGAGCATGGCATCGTTTGATACGAATTTTTATTTGTGGTGCACCGACAAATGTACACTTCCTGATCAATGTTTATATCAGCTTTTTGCTCAGTGAAAAACTTTAGCGTTGCTTTTGCGAAATGGACCTCACTTTGAACACAGTTGCCGCAAGATCATGCATTACCTTGAAATAACTTTTAGTTTTGCATATTTCCAAATTGTGTGCAACTACATTGTTACTGAAATGAAACGTTCTACTTTGTTAGTATTTAATGACACTTTTACCTTTCACCAAAAACTTTGCGAAGATGCTCCATTAACAAGACGAACTCCTTCCCATTACGCTGATGGAGTGTATGCGCCATCTGGCGGCGACCGTCCAAATCCGCGTGAAATCAGTGAAAAGACAATGAAAGGATACACAGGAAGCGGATCGCAGGGGAAAAAGACTGCTCTGCTGGTGTTTTTTGGTACGTATAACGTAAGAAGTTTGTTTATTGTTGAATGACTCGCTGATAAACTGGACTCAGGGACGTAACAGGAGGGGAGTGGGGGCACAATTCCCCGGTCGCCGAATAACTGCGGGGGACACCGAAAAGTCCTGACATTGCCGCTAGTACTTTATTATATAAAGTACATTTGCTTCCATAAAACCTTAGGTTCGAACATGGGAGTTCCAAACTTGCTTCTTGCCCCGGGCGCCATCTAACCTCGTTACGCTCCTGACTGGACTAAACGTCTCTGCCAAGCTCAGAGAAAATCTAGCCTCTGAACGTTCAATGGCTGGCAGCAACCCAATTGGATACTTACGTTTTGTACTGGATGGTGTTTGTATTGCTACCTGTTTAAATTTGAAGATATTAAAATACCTATTAAAACTATGCAACCAAAGCTATCCAATTCAATGCCATTGTATCGTGAACGTTTCACGCAAATCAAAGTATTTGCAAAGCCACAACAGTGACCCACACCAAGCGAATCAATCGCAATTTATTGCGTAAGGAAACTAGTTTCGTGTGTTGCACATCTTCAGTCCTGCGCAAAAGTCTTTTTTTTTTCTTTTTGTTTGATGTGTCGACTTTTGCGCAGGACTGAAGATGTGTAACACACCAAACTAGTTTCCTTACGCAATACATTGCGATCGATTCGCTTGGTGTGGGTCACTGTTGTGGCTTTACAAATATTGCTGAATGATAAGTACAAACTGAATATTGCAAGGAGATGGGAGCAGAACCAGGCAGGAGATTCCTCATACAGCCGGCTGCAAAGCTAGAGCCTGAATTGTTACAAATAAAAGTATTCAGTCTCTGCAAAAGTGACGCATACGAATCAATCAATACATTTTCTTAAGAAGTTGACTTCACGTAACTCTACACATCCGCATACCTGAAAACTGCAAGCAGTGTTAACGTGTGGAATGTTAAAGGAATAAATCAAGAGCAGAGAAAGCAAATACACTCGCGACTGAATGAATGAATCAAAACAAGCTGTGCCAAGTAAAAACTAGAAAAGAAGCCGTTCTCATAGATTGGCTTTCACTGAAACTGAAAACTGTCTGACACCATTTGATAAACGGCAGATCGTAACTAATGTAAGCACGCGACTAAAAAGAGATGCCGGAAAAATACAAGAGACATTCAACACTGTAGAAAACGTTTTAGAATCCGCAAAATTTAGGCTTCGTTGTCAGAAGACGAAAAAATGATTTTGAACAAAACTTTCGTTGAAATGAATCACGAGAAAGCTTTATCGTACAAAGGATTATGTTTGTACCTAACCGGAGTTTGTCGGAAGAGAACGCGGGATTGCTCCACGCCTGCCACCACACAAGGTAAACAAAATGGTGCGCAGTGATGGGAGAAAGGAGTGGTGTAGACTTTGTGTTTTAAAAAACTGAACATCCCCATAAACTCTAGACTTTATAGGAATCTAGTTGCTGTCGAAACCACAACATATTTTGGATATGGTTTCTTTACAAAATTAGGAACTTCACACCCTTGTTTTTGGACTCTTGCCGCACTAAGATAAATTTGCCAATTAAGATCAGAGAGACAGCGTGAGCAAACCAAACAAACTAATAAGAAAGGATAACTGTGTTTTTCCAAGCAGAAACGGACGGAAGGTTGTTATTCGTATTTACAAAAATCAGCTACGGTGCAATGATCAAAGAACTGCAGCAATTTGAAAAAAATGATTGTGCCGGCAGGTAGATATGCGACGTTTGTACTTCAAATTCAGAAACGTTTGTGACTATCGTGTAGAAATTAATCCACAAATCATTATAGTATGGGTGCAGTTAGTGATCAACTGTTGCTACATAAAACGTGAATGGAAGGACTATTCGTACCGCACAGTAAACGTTGCATCAGCAAAATATTTTCGGTGCGATACCCGATTTTCACGAAACAAGCATTAACTCTGAAACAATTACTGCGACTTGTTCTGCCTGACAGCTGAACAACTTTTGGCGCTTAGAAAATGTTTGAATATTTCGGGATGGCACTTTCGACGGTTGACCTCCCTGGTGGCTGCCTGGTTGAAATCAAGGACATGCTTCTAAGCGTGTCACATTCTGCTGGTAACATCAGAATTTCACGCATAACTGAAATTCTAGAATGCAAACGACAAACCTAGTTACCGCCACCGTTTGCAAAAACAACCCCGACAAGTATTGGCAAAATCATCAGCAATGTATTGGAAATCTGTTCAATTGGAAAGACCGTCTGTATAAAAACCTAGGAAAAGAAAAGCAAAGACCTGCGTCGTACATTGTGGCGGAAGATATGAAAGCATTTTTCCCAAACCTGTGTAGAGAAGTTGTGAGCTCTGGAATGTGCCTTAGAGAGGCATTCCATCTTCATCACGATCCACCATGGCCCATAAAATCTTTGCTGAATTGAACAAATTTTCCTTAGCAACGTTGTTACCTAATACATGGAGATCAATTCTTCCACAAGAACGGTACTATAACCTACAGTTGAGCGTTCAGTCAATACAGAACTCTGCAACATTATGTTGATCGATTAATTCATTGATGAGTTTGTTTGCTTTCTCTGCTCTTTAGCTTTTCATCGTTTCACTCATAACCGTTGCTTGCAGGTTATAGGACTGACGATGCATAGTGTTACGTGAAATCGAGTTCGTATTAAAAATTTGCAATTGATTCAAACTATTCACCTGTGTCGAGAGTAGCTACTTGGGCGGTATTAAGGTGTCTTATTTCAAGAGGTTTAACCAACGACTGGGATATTTGCAGCGATAACGTATACTGTTATCATGACGGTTAAATCGCTTTTTTCAAACCACTCGCGCTGGTGTTACCAAAAAACATGCTTTGCACTCAAATGGCAATGTCACAAACGTGCCGCTGACAAGATGATTTGCGATCAGGCCAACAAGTTGTTGAAGAAATATTGGACGCTCAGCGACCTGGATGCCCGCCAGAATATTTCAACATTCCTATACCGAAAGGCGACGAACTTTACGACAAAGAAGGTACAGGGAAGGTAGAAATACCTTTCCTGCGAAGCAGATACGATCAGGGAATCACCGGGTTTTCCCCGAACAATCCGAGACAGCAGGTAATAGAAATACCGTGGATACAAACAGTCGTTCTCCATTTACATGAAGTGAAAACGAATTGCGCCCATACGTTACGCCGTGGTCGAGTTGTTATCAAATTATTCTCAATCATTTTAGTAAACGCATTTGAAAAGGTTTCATTCCGAAAAATCATCTGAATGTGGACCCTTTGGCTTTGCGAACCTGCCTAAAAGGATTTGAAACTCATTTTGGTTGATGGACAAAAACGTCTACAAAGCTTTGAGCCTTACAAATTTGTGCTTTGTTTTATTCTGAAATTGAACGTTTAGAAACAACTGTATCGTGTAAAGCTTTTTCCATTATTGCGTTGTGGTGATAACATGAATTATGAGCATGTTCGGGAAGACTTGCAAAAAAAGCTTTTATTTAGCTCAATGAAATTACTCCCTACATCGACGGTGGGTTGACTTACGGCATAAGCAAAGCATGGGCAGATGCTCTCAGACTCCATCACAGCAGCTGCCCGGAGAGAACACGAGACAATATCCTGGCCAGCCAGGTAAAATATTTCGCTTTTTGTTTCCATAAAAGATTCAAACCGTTTGATAAAATCCGCTATATCTTGCATTTTGAAAATCGTCTGTGGGCTGCTTTGAAACCAAATGCGAAGTGAACGCAAAGCGAAGATGATGCGACCTTTTTTCGTGCAGATCACCGTGCAGATTGAACGCGAATATTACGCACTAGGTCTGCGTGCTAGTCCCGCCTCACGAGAAGGCATCCATTATAGTTGTGTCTCTCAGGACGTTTTTCTGCGTGAAACTTTGTGTTACGGCAAGTAACACTGTAGAGTTACAGCGGGCTAATTGTTAACGCGCTCCTTTTTACGAAAACAAAAACACAAACGTTAATGGACACCGGCAGACGCGCTCAAATACACAACTCGCTTAACTGCTTTTCAGCGCTTCATCGCACTAATACGCGAGCTTCCAGGACATTAAATTGCGCGATACAGCGCACCAATGCTGTCGACGCCGATTAACTACGATACACCAATGGAGGCTTCAACAAGGTGCCTCCCACGAAAGTCAAAACATATGGTCAATACAAATATGCATGTGCAGGAGCCAAAAAACCCAGCA